>Ga0214542_1003174_pt1 | contig 33819 bp, 22 predicted proteins | sample CNSS1metaG_FD_160096 | JGI IMG/M metagenome (GOLD analysis project Ga0214542, IMG submission 160096) | Root nodule microbial communities from cowpea collected in UCLA plant growth center, Los Angeles, California, USA - CNSS1 | ecosystem: Host-associated > Plants > Roots > Nodule | place: USA...
TTTTTAAAAAAATTATAAAAAAAAAATTAAAAATGAAAAAAAAAATAAAAAAAAATAAATAAAAAAAGTCAAAAAAACCACGTGCTGACACGTGGCACATAATTAGCACCGTTACTAGTCAACTAACGGAAAGGAACCAATTGCAACGAATTTTCAAAAATAGGGACTCAATTGAGTCAAATAAAAATGGGGGGACTTACTTGAGATTTCGCTACAAAAATGGGGACCTATGGAATGATTTAACCTTTTATTTATTATTTATTGTTTTGAGTGTTGGAATGTTATTTATCAATTAATTTTATTTCACAATTGTTCATATTTTATTGAAAGAGTTAGTTTTTTCTATAAAGTCAATAGATCGATTTGTGAATGGAAAGGTCTAACCTCATTGCTAGCTTGACCAAATTCTTGGTAAGAATTTTTAGTGTTTAATGTGGAGTCGTAGTAAAATTTTCCTAAGCCACACAAACCAATGAGAAGTCAAACCTTACCAAATTAATCAACCAACAAGATAAAAATATTTTTAATTATCAACAATTTTAAAGCTCATTTGAAAGATACACAAAAGAACAATTACAAACACATCAAGGTGAAAGAGAAACATGATAAATTGATGTGAGAAATGTAAATTCAAATCAAGAGAACTCAAGTGGAAGAGCGATAAACAACCACAAATTAGCTCAAACTCATACAAAAACAACACCAATTATTACAAGTTATTTGGAAATAAAAGAAAGTTAATGAGAGGCTTGATGAAAAAGTAACAATAGAAGGTACACCACCCATTTAACAATGATGATTATGAACAATCAATGCATGGAAATAAATAAAAACTTAGGATCCATTCACCATGTGAAACATTATCAGAGTAAAATACCAGAGAGGAGGAGTTCTGTAACATCATAGGTAGATATTACTTAATAAAAAGAAATTATAATAGGAAGAACTCAACATTTAATATTCATTCCCAAAAACACGGGAATTTACAATATATTATAGGTGTTCAAATTCAAAAAATCCATAATTTAGAACTTAAATTATTACAAGTTCAAAAGTTCATAACCGTATTGAAAGGAAATTCAAAATAAAAGAAAAGCATATTTCTTTAAATCAATCCCCAAGCTAGCTCACAATCTGGCTCTATGCATCTCCATCATTACCTGAAACATCATCTGCTCCCCTTGAAAAGTCACATGATCATCGCCAAACATGAACAGTAAAGTTGAGCTCAATGTAATTAAACATGCATAAAAAAAATCATATCATAAGCCCTCACCCAAAACATTCTACTTAACCAAATACCCATTGTTAGAAACTTTCTCATCATGCATTAAGAATCATGGTCTCCTACCCTATTCATCTAGATTTTTCACGACATGACCATGACCTTAAGGATCTCACATGCTTCCACAAAACTATTGTTCGTGGTTCAACCTCTATGAACCTCCCGCTTGTAGTCCAACATACATGGAACCATCTCATTACGAACCTCCCACTCGTAACAATCAACTGGAGCTAGCCAATATGAACCTCCCACTCGTATTCTAACACAATATTTTTGACATCTCAGACCTCCCGCCCGTGATCACAACGCGTTCAAACTCCATTACGAACCTCCCGCTTGTAAAATGGTCCAAGCATATCTTGTACATAAGGCCATCACGACTAGTCGTGTAAAATACTCAAGACAACCACTTACACTTGGAACATCGCCTGACGTAACAGACTCGTCACTAGGCGAAGTCAAGCTGCAGATTGCCTAGCAGTCTCTTCAGCGTCGCCAGGCGCCAACCCACTAGAATTGGCCTAGTCCCCTTGAAGTTCCACGGTTGCCTGGCGGTTCGATCCTCGTCACTAGGCACCAGGTCACTGGTTTCCGCACCGCTTAGCGATCTAAAGGTGCCGCTTGACGCCATCCTTGTTCCAGGGTTCCCTAGTTCCTACTATCGCCTAGCGGTTTCCCCCATGCCACCAGACACCATACCAGTAACATGAATTTACTAGTTCAAAAATAGGTTCTAATCACTCCAATATTACAAAATGCACATCCATAATCCATAGTATAAGCTCCCACATATTAACATGACTCAAATGCACGATCGCAACTCATATGCCTCCATCATACTTGTATACAACACGTATCTTTAAAACATGCATTTCACCAACAAAGCATTCATATTCATTGAATCACTTCAAAACAACATACCACAACTCATGCCATTTATTCACAATATAACCCAGCCCAAGCATATACGTTATTCTTCCTTTCCCACTTTCAAAGCTCCCTTTGTGCATATAATTCATCACCTTAAAATTAGCATTAAATCTTAAAAATGAATAATCATGCTTATAGAAAAGACACAAAACCAACATCTGCATAATACCATATCTCATGCCAAACAATATACTTTTACTAAGATTGCACATGTATAATTAATTCATCCAAGATCTCCTCCCAATTTAAGTTCCACATGACTATATAATCATATTTAATGCCTTAAACCCAAAACAATATAATTTTCCAATTTTATTCCATTACCCTATGCATAATTCCAATTAAAACCCATAGGAACCCCACTCGCAGCCAACTCAGTCAAAATACAGAGTGAACAATTGCACTAAGTTGTCGCCTGGCGGCAGGTTATGTACCACCAGGCGGCGCATCTAATCCTTGGTAGATCCCAGATTTTGCTTGCACCTACGCGAACCCTAAAACCCCAAAACTCATTCAATTCATTCAATTTCACACATCAGATAATCAATCATGCTTCCAAACTCAACATATGACCAATTTAAACTTAATTCCATAAAATATCATTCAATTTCTAATTTGAAATCATAATTCAACTCATCCCATATCCCTCCATGAACCCTCATAATAACTCATGCAACAATTCATTCAATTGCAATCACCCCAGAGTCATTCCATACAATTTATATATGCAAAACATTTATCAAGAGTACAAGAACCCAATGTAGTCCATAAATTTCACAGAAACTCACGAAAACACATAAACAAACCTAAACTAGTTTGTGTCGCCTAGCAGTTCCAAACTGCTGCCAGGCGGTTCTTCAAAGAACCCATAATTCTGGGCTTGAACACTTGAGTCTCTTGGTGGGACTTCATATCCAACAAGCCCTTAAACTTTGAAAAGCAGCGCGAAAAGTGAGGAAAAAAGGCACACATGATTCCAAAATATCACCCAAACATCAACAATTATCAAATAGAGTACGAAACAACTCCCTTTACTTGGATTTCCTGCTCTAATTGTGCTATTCATGTTCCTCTTTGGCCAGAAATTGTTCTATCATTTTTGCTTCTACCACTCAACCAACCTCTTATCCTCTCCTTAGATAAGAAATTATGCTCACAACACTCTCCCAACTCAACCACAAAATTCTATGTTCTTTCCCTTCACTAAATTTCCTTTCCTCTATTAGGGTTTTCTGAGCATTTCCTAAAGTGGCCAAAATAATCCAAACGTAAAAAGAACTATTTCACACATGGTTCAAACTCTCCTCCACACAATTACCAAACATATGCACAATTAACAAGTCATTACATGTTTCATGTCATTTCATTCACACATAGATTTATAATGTCATACCAAATGGTCATGCATACATACCAAAATAAAATAAATAAATAAATTATCACACTAATGGCATACACAAGACTTGAACCTAAGTCCTCTCAACACATTCAAGTACTCTTAACCACTTGAGCTAGTACTATTCCTTATCATTACTCGCCACATTTATTAATTTAGAGATCCCTTTACTCGTATTTATATTAAATAAATATTTATTTATTTAATTTTTCTGGGTCTTACAAGTTCCATCATTGAGAAGTAATGGAAAAATTTCATGCACCTTCATGATAAGGAACTCATATGTCATACCAAACAACCCTTTTATATGAGGCAATATCATGAATGTGCCTCTCCTTTTGGGTTGGATACCTTTGACCATTGAAAGTGTCAATATAGTCAATAGATCTTGATGAACATGTTAAATCCAAGTATAATTCACACATTTAACTAAATGCTAGTAATGATAATACAAAAAGCTTTCAACCTTAAGGTGGTAGCTCTACCATAATCCATACCAAACCCCAATAATCTCGACATAAGAATAAGAAATGCCAATACAACCAAAATTATAAGCATACAATTAAATAATGTTGCATAGTTCAAGATATAATTGAAAATCTAGTTCATTATGGGGCTTTGGCTTGCTTTGTTGAGAACAATAACACAAGTTGAGATAAAGATGAATATCGAGGTTGAGGCTAATAACATCATGAAGGTTACCAAGATTACCAAGGTTGAGAATGAGAAAATCAATGACAATAAGCAACTCAAGAAGGTAACACCTTAGGTCAACAAGTCCATCAACATGACGAATAAGAGAACCATCATCTATACCATTGTAAGTGGTTTCACTAGAGGTGTTTGTACAAGCTTGGAAAAATATCACCTCCAAGTTTTTAAAACGTTAACCAAATGGAATCATACCTAAAGTGGACTCTCCTCCAATTAATGTTGGTGTAATGTGGCTCTAGAAAAGAGGGATGAATAAAGAGTGTAGACAAATTTAAACACTACATGTACAAACAAATAAACAAACAAACAAACAAACAATACAAAGTAAAGAGTAGGGATAAAGAAAATGCACACAAGAGATTTATAGTAGTTCACCTCTACCTAAGGCTATGTTCGGTCTCTTAAGAAATATATTTAAGATATTCCACTAATCAACACCTTTGATTAGTAACGAGTATCATCCTCTCCAAGTTGCACGAGTTTCAACTTCTGCAAGTACACTAGTACAAATATCTCTAGGCTACACCAAGTATCAACCCCTCCAGGTATCCTTCTCAATCTTCCCTTGAGATCAAGAACTCTAATTACAATGAATAATAATAATAATAATAAAAACACTCTTATAGCATGAGTGCGCAATTCAGGTCACATGTTACAACTTCACTCAGTAAAAGATTTACCATATGTAAGTTCTAAACTTTTTTAGAACTTTGATATTTTTGTAATAGTATGTAAGTTCTCAACTTTTTTAGAACTTTGATCTTTTTGTAATAGCCTCATTAAATTTCTCCTATGTAGTTACATCCTTTATATAGATGTTGCATTTGCAAGCTGTTGAGAATTTGAATTGCAGTTCTTGATCAAAATCTTCTTGATATGGAATGACTTGATAAATTCATTAACTTGATTCTTCAATTTGAATCCTTAACGTCATCCTTCAATACTTCAATTCTAAATTTGATGATGCTATTTAAGATATCTTCATTCCTCTCCTGAATGATCGTAGTCCTTTTTTGAATTCTGATTTCTCTTCAACCTTCACAATTGTCCTGTTAAGGAAATAGGTGCAATATGCTTATACATTTGTATTTTCATAACAATACTAGTTCTCAATCAATCAAACAAACACTTCATTCATCAATCTTTCAGAATGTGATTGTCCCGACATAAAACTTTTGAAGGTAATGGATTCTATAAGTAATTCTATGTTTTGAATACTTAGGTCAATATATTAAATCACATGATCAATCAAAGATTAAAACACTTAGCCAAATATCAAAGCGCATTCTAACTTGTTTGATGTAAAATTGAGTTTCACTATTTGGGAAGTTTAATTTCTTAGTCGTCTACTTGCTTAATTGCCTTAGGTTGTCTAACACCTTGTGTCACTTAGGTCATTTAACACCTTGTGTCACTTAGTGACTTAGGTCGTTTAATCGACAAGATCGTTTAATGCTTAAACTTGGTGATTACCATTGTTGCACTAGGCTTACACTAATATCCATAATCCTTGAATATTATCAATTGAGAACATGAAAACAATAGTAAAAAATTTCAAAATGTATTGATCAATCACTAAAACTCATCATATGTATTAAACGCTTTTTGTAGTCGTTTAATGTTGTTTCACTTCTAACCAGAGGCTTTCTCATATGGTAGAGTGACTGATTTATTGTAATCAAAAGCCTAGTGGTTAACATGGCTCGTTTACTTTAACAATCTCTCTCTTTTTTATGATGACAAAATCCATCAAGATCAACATGTATCATTGAATATCAGAATAAATGCATGATCAATCATATCATAAAATTAAGATGGAAAAAATCTTACGAGATCAAAATATATCACATTATGATATAATTCATATCATTTTAGATTGTCATTTAAGATTTCAAATATTAGAGTATAAAATGATAATTTTATCAAAGCAAATAATATATGATCATCACACAACACAATATTAATCAAAACCAATAAAAAACAACCATTTTTCCGAAGTAAATGAAATTGTGCCAAATAACCAAAAGTTATTCAAACATAATTAAAAACCTTGAAATTCAAAGAACAAAATCCAAAAACCAATGAAGAAAACTTTGAAAACTTGAAAATGGTCCAAAAAATTATCGCTTTGCATTTATTCTTCCTCTTCATCTCTATTTCTTTACTTTTCCCTCCTTTTGTCAACATAAAAAAAGTTTGAAGTTGAAAAACATCATCATCGCTAGGGAGAAGGCTTAAGTGAAGGAGGTAGGGGTATGATGTCACAAGGATAAAAGGTATCAATGAATATGTTGTTCATTATGGTTGTCATGTGATAGGCTGCATGCTAACCTCCTTCTTTTTCTCTAGCATCATAAAAGTTTAGTAGTTTAATAACGCATTTTTTGTCCTATGATATTGTCAACTCAAGGATCCTTTTCATAATATATACCATCTTGGTGGTTCTTGGAGTTTCTAGTAGAGACATAATTGGTATAACTAGTGTCTTGAGAAACTCGTATAGAATCTAGACAAGAATTTTGGGTCATGTTGGTTCTTTGGTTGGTGACATGAAAGATTCACAAGTATCTTCACTTGAAGATGGTATAGGTGTTGGCTTCCTATGGGTAGGTAATTTTTTAGGTACACTATGTTTCTTGGAGGTGTTGGCTTCACAAGAGTAAGGAGTTTTCCTCTTGTTGGAGGTGTTGCCTTTGATGTTTGGACTGATGATTACAAGAATACTCGTGTGTGTGTGTGTGTGTGTATGTGTGTGTTAGGTACATTAGGTTTCTTGGTGTAGGGACAAGAGTAAGGAGTTTTCCGCTAATTGTAGGTGTTGCTTGTGGTGTTTGGACTCATGATTACCAGAATACTCATGTGTGTGTGTGTTGGAGAGAGATGTAGCTCAAACATTTTAAGAAAGATATTATAATTTGCAACACGTAATTTTCAATTTTTAGTGAAAAACTGGAAATATTTGAAATGTTTTGAAAATAAAATTTGAACATTTCCAAAATAAACATATTTTCGTTATTGTTTCTGAAATTAGGAAGAAATTTCATAAATGAATTTTAAAATAAGGAAATATGGTATAAGAATTGATAGAGGACTATCCCTAGATTATATACAAGAAGAACTTGAAGATGAACCTTTACAGTTCAAAGGGCCTATGACAAGGGCAAGGAGCAAGAGATTAGAAAATCACATTTATTCAAGACTCTTGATACTACAAGCAACTGCAAGTGGAAATTCAAAGGATATGAAGATCATGGCTTGGAGCACTCTAGAAGGATAGTTATTAGGAAATTAATTTATATTTTTAAACTTTGGGTTTTCTTTTAGAAAATAAGTTATGTTTTTGGGCTTTGGGCTTTCTTTTATAAATTAGTTTATGTTTTGGTTTGGGCCTTCTTGTAGGGTTCTTAGGTTTTCTTAAACTCATGCGCCTTTATATAGAGGTACCAAAAACTATTGTAGACACTTTTAGTCATATATTGAATTTGATTTCATTAAAGAGAGGGTTCTCTTTGTTCTTGGCTTAGGCCTCTGGTTCTTATCAAAGTTTAACATCTTTATGGCGAATCTTCACTTGACTTATCAATCTGCTAGATTATGGCGTCCTCCATCTTTGTCTTATTTCGTGTTCTTCTCTGATTTATTCATGTCGTGCCTCTTGAGGATTCAAATTCAGAAACGATCATACTCTTTTCTAGATACTCTTTTCTGGATAGGATCGTATCAAGAATGCTTGAAAATGAAGTGGTAATAATCAATCACACAAATATTCAATGTCAATCGCAATCACAATTATATATGTCTTAATACAATGCACGAAGTTATGAAAATGCCATTAGAATCCATGTAATAGAAAATTAGGCACGTGAGCGTCTAGTATATCTTAATGCCTCTAATACTTAAATGCTCCTAATAAGCTATATGCATCTAATACTCACTACATTGTATTAATCATTCATTTATAAGATTCATGCTTAGAAGGACTCTTAGATGATTAAATCGCTCACCACTATAAGGTTTTGTAAATATATCTAATAACTGGTCATCTGTTAAGACAAACATTAAATCAATAATCCCCTTATGAACATAATCTCTAATGAAAGGATGTTTAATCTCATTTTGTTTATCCCTAGAATGTAGAATAGGATTTTTAGTCAAATTTATGGAAACACTATTTTGAAAAAGTATAGGGATAATACCCTCATTTATATTGTAGCCCTACAATTGATTTTTAATTCATAAAGATTTGTGAACAATAGTTTGCACCTGATATGTATACTACTTCAGCAATAGATAATGCAATTGTGCCCTACTTTTTCTACACCAAGAGACTAAATTTCACTAATGAAGTGACAACCTCCATTAGTGCTTTTTCTTTCAACTTTGTCTCATGCATAATCAACATCATAGTATCCTTGCAAAGTATAACTCTCTCGCTTTTTATAGTAGAGACCAAGATTAGTAGTGCCTTTTAGATATCTAAATATTCTTTTAACAACACTTAGATGTACTTCTCCTAAATCTGACAAAAAATGAGCACATGGACATACACTAAATATGATATAAGAATGTGCCAATCGTCTGCCTATATTTAGTATGATCTGCTTGTTTAAACTGATTTTCAAATCTTAGGGATGTATTAGGATGCATTGAAGTCTTCATTTCCTTTGCATCTTCCAAGTTATATTTCTTAAGGAGTTCTTAACGTACTTAGTTTGGTGAATATAGATATGACCTTTAACTTGTTTTATTTGCAAACTAAGGAAACAAATTTAACCATCTCATCATGCTCACACAGTGATTCATTTGTTGCACCAAAGATAATATCATCTACATATATTTGCATAAGTACGAACTCATGTAAATATATTTTTCTAAACAAGGTTGTGTCTACATGACCTCTAGTGAAAAGATTTTAAATTAGGAAAATACTCAATCTCTCAAACCAAGCTTTAGGAGCTTGTTTTAAACCATATAGAGCTTTCTTGAGCTTATATACATGGTTTGGACAAAAGCAAGGGGTTGTTCTACGTATACTTCTTCTTTAATGAATCCATTTAGGAAAACACTCTTTATATTCATTTGATTAATTTTATGTTACTATAAGAAACAAATGATAGTAAAATACGAATAACTTATAGTTTAGCAACATGAGCATAAGTTTTAGTATAGTCAATACCTTCCCGTTGTGAATAACCTTTTGCTACCAATTTGGCTTTGTTTCTCACAATGTTGTCTTGCTTATCAAGCTTGTTTTTATATACTAACTTTGCTCCAATGATGCTTTTACTTTGGGGAGGACTCACTAGTGTCCATACCTCGTTCTTTTCAAATTGATCTAGCTCTTCCCTCATTACTTGAAACCAACTCTCGTCCTCTAAAGCTTTATCCACATTCCTAGGCTTAATTTGAGATATTATTGGTTCATGATCTTTGGGCTATGATATAGTTATGACTTCTTTCTTTGGATCACTTGAAATGATCTTAGTTGAATGATATTTCTTTATGTGTGTAGAAGGTTCTTTTGCTTTAGTTGAAGTGTCTGGCGTGTTAAAACACCAATGACGACTAATCAAAAATCAAACTCTATAATTATTAGCACAACTAGACAGGGACAATTGCCAAACTATGAATCCACAACTTTAACTTTTCTTTACAATATTATATTATAATATTATAGAAAATCCAAAAGCATTATAATATTTGCTATTTTATAATATACATTATTGTATAATATATAATAGAGAAAATTATGTTTTTATTCCCTGAAGTTTAACTTAAAACTGAAAATAGTCTCGAGTCGAAACCTGTGTACTGTTTGGTTCATGTACTTCTAGAAGTATTGGTTTTGTTTTGGTCCCTATTTTTTTCAATAGGTCAAAGTTTATCCTTCGTGGCAAATGGTGTGTCACGTATTATTTCTTTTTATAAAATTAAACACTAGTGTCGATATAACTAATGCTTTACACAACTGATTTTAAAAAATAAATACAAATAATTAAAAAACCCAACCTAAGGGGGTGTAAATAGTAAATATAAAGTACAGAAAAAAGAATGGACTGACCTAACCACAACCAATTGAACAAAATTGACGAAAATTGGGACCTATTTGAACACAAAACCAAAATTAGGACTTGTTTCACAAAACTTGACGAAAATTGGGACCAAAAAGGTATTTTAACCTTATTTTAATTATATTATTATATATTAATAATATGAAATAAAAATAAAAATAAAAATATTATTACTAAAAATATATAACGATAATAATATTATTATTAATATTTATTATAATTAATTTATAATATAATATTATTTTTATCAATAACATTTAGAAAAATTAAACAGAATAATAATAATACTAATATTATTATTATTAGTAATATTATTATTATTATTAGTAATATTATTATTTTTAATTATTATTATATATTATTATTATATTACTAATAATATTTTTATATTATACTATTATTTTTATTATTAATACTATTATTACTAATATAATAATATTAATATTATTAATATATTACTAATAAAACATAATAATAATATTAATATTAATATAATAATAATTATAATAATATTATTATTAACATATGGTAATAATATTATTATTAATAATTATTATAATTAATATATAATGATATTGTAAAAGTATTATTAATAATAATAATATTAAAAATAATAATATTATATAATAAGAATAATATTATTAACGATAATAATAACAATAGTATATACTAATTATTATTATTATTTTATATTATTAACAATATTATTATTATTAATATAGAAAATAATAATAATAATAATAATAATAATAATAATAATCTAAATAATCTATAATAATATATAAAGATTTTCTCTTATGTGTCGACATTTCGTTATTCCATTTTTATCTTTATTTATTTTTTTAAAAAGTAATTATTTTATAAATAGTTTATCTTGAATCATTATTCTAAAAATCTATTTTGTCTTTAATTGTTATTTCAAAAATTTATTTTATATACATATTTTATTTTTCTAATTTTGCATTTAAAAATTATTTTAAAAATTAATTATATATTTCTTATTGATCTTAACTCAAATTTTTATGTAAATTAAAAAATGCGAACACACAAACGCGATAACGCCAGTATTTTTGCTAATAATAATAATAATAATAATAATAATAGGAAGGTTATGATCGAGTAAGTCAATTCCTTTTTTTGCATCCCATATTTACTATTTGCACCTTCATATGTTGGGTTTTTATTATTTTTTTTTAATTTTATTTTAAATAGATGTGTAAAGCGTGAACTAGAAAAAGAAAAAAATGACATGTGGCACATCGTTTGCCACATTCATAGGATAAATTTTGACGCTCTTAGAAAAATAGGGACCAAAATCAATTTTAACTTTTATCCAAAACAAAACACAAATACATAATTTAATTCTAATTTAAAAGCTGCTAGAAAGAAAAATCATACCAAAATTTTAGTTAGCTCCCCTTACCACTTAGGCTTCATCTTCTACCCTGATTTCTCTCCCTTTTGTTTCTGTCCACTATATGTTTTCTATACTCTTTCTTATACTTCAAACACGTTCCTTTTGGGTTAAAATGCGATTCGCCTCTTATACTATTTGTAAAGCTCCTTTTGGCATAAATCTCACAACCTAGAAGAGATTTTTGTAACAAATCTCATTTCATAACCACCCTAATTTTTAAAAACCCAACTTATTTACTCATTTTTATTCACTAAATATCGAGGGATTTGGCTTGTAACAACTTTAACTGAATAATTATTTACCAAACCTTATTTCTTAGAAAATCCTTTAAATCAAATAATTACTAAACACTTTTATCTTTTAGAAAGCGTTAAATAAAATAAATCTTTAATTATATAACTAATGAATCATTTTATTTTTTACACATTATATCTATTTAACCTCATTTATTTATTTTCATAATTATTACAATTCTTTGGGGTCTTTAATCTAGCGTGTTTGATGAGTAGTCTACTGCATTGTCTCCATCCTCGTCTAGTGAAGAGTCATCACGAAGGGAACGTTTGATTCATGGTCATCTAATGTGGGGTCTACTACATTTTTATTTTGAACTTGCATGTCAAAACCAGAATATTCTTCGAGCTCTGATAATTTCTTATCAGGCTTATAATTGTTAAACTTTACATGTATGACTTCTTCTACAATCCACGTCCTAAAGTTATATACTCTATATGTCTTGAACGTCTCTGAATAACCAAGTAAAATACCTTAATCACTTATGGAATCAAACTTTTCCAAGTTATCTTTTGTGTTTAGTATAAATCATTGCATACCAAAAGGTTGAAAAATATGAAATGTTGGGTTTTCTATCTTTCCACCATTTATAAGTAGCTTTTTTAGCAGAGGTTATAAACTATATTTTATAAATAAAAAATTGTGTTAACTGCTTCTGTCCAAAAGTGTTTAGGTTTGGAATTCACATTTAATATTATTCTAGCCATTTCAACCAAATCTCTAATTTTCCTTGCCACAATACCATTTTGTTGTGCTGTTCTGGGAGTTGAAAAATTATATGTAATACCAAAACTTTCAAAAAGTTTACAAAGACTTTCATTTCAAAAATCCCCACCATGATCGTTTTTCCTAGAAAAAAATTGTTGGGTCCTTTTCATTTTGAACTTGTTTAATGAATTTACAAAATATCGTATAAAACTCATCCCTAAGTCTTAAGAATTTATCCTAGGTCCATCTATTGTAGTCATCTACAATTAATACATCACACCTTTTGCCCCACAGAGATTTAGTCCTTGTTAGACCAAACCAATCAATGTGAATCAACTTAGTCCTTGTTTCTTTAGATTTGAGAGGAATCTCGAGCTTAGAGTTTTCTTCACTTCCATGCCATTAAAGTCTATTTAAGAAACAACTTTTCACAATTTCTAGTAAAAAAGCTATGAAAAGTCTGTATAGTTTGTATCCAAACATGTTCCTAGGAAAGTGGTTTTGTGAGGAGAAAAGAGTGATATGCATGTAGATGATTTTATTGCAGGGAGTTGGAGATAAACTTAGTGATTGAAGGAACTGATTTGTTTGTAGATAGAGATGGTGTTGGGAAACACATTTAAGTAAGAGCTAAAAAGGTCCTCATCATAACACCTGGTAAAGGAGACATCCCCCACCTCTGTGGATAGTGTCAATGAATATGATTATAACACAGATGAACCCATCATCAAAAATGGCTTTTGTACCACGAACTGCCTTGCACCCTTTGTAAAGGTCCTTGACCATAATATGAAATGCATGCGTACATGAATTCATGTTATGCATGAATCACCTAAAACCTTTGTCTTTTCATTTTTATGTTTTTCTCCTTTTTTTCTTTTTCAGAGTTGAAGGTGTCAAAACCTTGATATGCTTGATTGAATGAATTTATGATGCAAAGCTTCCATAGAAATCCTATATATATATATATATATATATATATATATATATATATATATATATATATATATATTTATATATTTGTCTTTTTTTTATATCTTTTTATCATTTTTATTATTTTTAAGTTACAAAAACTAGCTTTTGAACAATATGAAACCAGACTAAGTGGGCCAATATGAAACTGGGCTTGTGGACCAGTGCGTGAACTAGGCTTAGGGGCTAGGCGAGCTGGGCTTTATAGGCAAGGTGATATGGGCTTTGTGGGCCAATGTGAAAACTAGGCTTGGTGGCCAATGCGAGAACTGGGCTTAGGGGCTAATGTGAGAACTAAGCTTAGGAGTTAGTGCGAGAACTGGGCTTGGGAGCCAATGTGGAAATTGGGCTTGTGGGACAACACGGAGCTGGGCTTGGGGGCCAGTGTGAGAATTGGGCTTAGGGGCCAGTGCGAGAACTGGGCTTAGGAGCTAGTACGAGAACTAGGCTTGAGGGCCAAACAAAATTGGGCTTGGTGGGCCAGTGTGAAAACTAGGCTTGGTGGCTAGTGTAGAAAATTAGACTTGTAGGCTAGTGATGTGAATCCAGAGGGGTGGATTCGTTTTATGGATCTATCTAGGTTGGAATGTTAATTAGTAAGAAATTTGAGAAATTATTTAAAATGAGAAAATGGAAATTGATAAGAAGATAGAGCGGAAATTGATAGACATCACACTTCCAAGAATGGAAGATAAGCCTTAGAGTTTAAACACACTTCCAAAAATGACCTTTGATAAAACTCAGGGATTCTTGAATCACTCAAGAAGTTAGGAGAATCAATCTCAGTAAGATAGAAGAGATAAAACTCTAATATTTTCTGAATAAAACTCAACTTGTTTCATTGATGAAAATGGTTCAGCTTATATAAAAGCTTTAACCATTGGAATTACAAAAGACACATAAATTGAAATTGCATCCCACTTAAAACTATTAATGATCCTACTACTTAATTGTTGATTGTAACTTAAATTATGGCAACCCAAAAGTAACCCAAAACAATTCAGTCAGGCATCTTCTTTGTCTCCTAAAGGCTGATGACTATGTTGCAATTGGGCCATTATTACAACTTGAAATAAAACTAAACCAGAGCCCATTAATTGATTAAACTAAAACATAATTTAGTAAGCGAATTTTACAATGAATTAGGCCATATTTAAACAAACTAATAACTTTAAAAAATAAAAATAAATGCAACAAAGTGGTGCATTAGTCTTTCTCCATTTGAGCTATGATGTGATTCATATCAGCCAGTTTGAAAACTAGGCTTGGTGGCTAGTGTGAAAATTGGGCTTGGTGGCATGGCGAGCTAGGCTTGAGGGCCAGACAAAACTAGGCTTGGTGGGCCAGGCGAGCTGGGCTTAAGGGTAAGACAAACTAGGCTTGGTGGGTCAGTGTGAAAACTAGACTTGTGGACTAGTGTGAGAACTGGGCTTTGAGGGCCAGGCAAAACTAGGCTTGAGCCAGACAAAACTGCACTTGGAGGCCAATGCGAGAACTAGGCTTGGGCCAGAAAAAACTAGCCTTGAAGGCTAGAAAAAACTGGGCTTGGGCTAGACAAAACTAGGCTTGAGGGCATATAGGCCATTCATATGAATGAAGAGGACCACCAATTTTAAAAATGTCCAAGGTCACTTTTGTAATATTAATTTCTTATTTTTGGAAAACATTTGATTGAAGAAGCATGTTGCATAATTATGTTGACTCATGTTATGATGATATATGTTGACACATGTTATGATGATATGACATGAAAATGGTTATACACTATAAAATGCACATTTATTATTTCAAACACAAACTTAAGGACCAGAACCCTGATATGCATGAATGCATGATGAAAACCTTGTAATGTTTTGTCCTTTTGACTTTTTTTTGCACGTCCAAGTTAATTATTCTATTTGCAATCATCCAACTCATTATTATTTTCAATATTTCCTAAAAGTGAGGAATGTCACACACCTTGAGGTCTAATGTTTAAAATGAATATACTTAACTTTCTCTTTCACAACATCAGTGCACATGAACATGTGCTTGAATTTACAAGTGAGTGAAAGGCTAAATTTTTTTGGAAAGTGTTTGGAGGAGACTAGGATAGCCATGTGGGCATGTCGTTCCTCGCACACTCCTCAAAAGAGATGTAATATGTGAATATCAAGGTGAAAAACATAAAAACACCCAAAAGTTGCCCCAGTTTTGGTGTTTGGGAAAAAGGTATGGGGAAACAGATCTATGAATGTCAGAGTAAAAATTTCATGTGAGACTCATAAAGTTGCCCTGGTTTTGGGAATTGAGTTTTGTTCAGAAGAGGTAATAGATATGAAAAACATTAGCTAAAAGAATTTCCGAGTTGGTTTGATTTTCTTTCACTTGCTTTGGCCAATTAGTAGGGATTTCCCCTCTTCTTGAGACACCATTTTCATTTTTCTTTCATTCATTTTTTTTTACCGCATTGTTAGCCATGTGGCTTTATCACAAAATTAAGCTTATAAAAATTAGAACAATCAATATTCAATTTGTGTGGACGTTTACTTGGCTTGTAAAATGGCTATGGGCTAAAAGGTTTTGAAAGAAAATGATATAAAGGTCCAAATAAATATTTTTCGGTCATATATTACTCGTTTTTTTTGAAACAAGAGTTATCATCTAGGTATTGAATCAGCTATTTGTCAAACTTTTTGAACACTTTTACTTTTTTTAAATTTTATTTTCATTCTTTTCATTTGCCATCACTTTGTAATTATTTTTGCTTTTTGGCTTTGTTTTTCCTTTGATGAATTCTCTTTATTTAACAAGTGAGTGCTTTTTTTTTGTGCATCTCAAGCTGACATCTAGTGTGATGATAACCCTTGTTTGGAAACAATGTTAAAAGAAAACTTCATTTTTTGGGCTCAATGAGGTAACAAAGGATATTTTACCTTTTCGGATGAAGAAAAATGGCCACATATAATTTGAAATCCTGATTGCTTTATTTTCAAAAGATTAACTATGCGACAAAAGCTCGATAACCTTAACAAGAGTCACTTTTCTTTTCCTTTCTTTCTTTTGTTTCGTCTCTTTTTCTCCTAGATTGCCCTCTTGGGTTTTCAATCTAGTAGATTTTTTTTTGAAAATTATTTTTTATTCGATGAATTCAGGGATCATCCAACTAGTGCAAGCAAAGATAAACATTGACAAATTTGCCCCAGTGTGAAAAATCATGTTTATTATACGAGTAAAACCAACGGTGTTAGGGCAAATTCTTTTATTTTGGGAGAGTGAAGGGTTGAGGCTTTCAAGCCACGCATGTACAAGTGTTTTCAAAAGAAAAGGTCAAATTGATATTCTTCATTAAGCATTTGACCTCGAAAGATATCACAACCCTCATTTTTATGATTCATTTTTTGCACCTTTTTTTTGAAAAACTTGAATTCGATGATTTGCAAGAAAAATAAGTGACTCATAACATACTTCTTTTGCCTGTAATTTTTTTTGTTTTTCTTTATTTATCATTTTTTTTCGACACCCTTTTAGGACTTGTTTTGGAGGAAATCTTGAATTTACATCATAATTCTTTGGGTACGGAGTTTGTACAAGTCTAGTGGGACAAATATCTTTGAGGTTGTCGCGGAGGAGATTTGGTAATAACTCTGTGTAGGTCATAGGGATAGGAGTGAAATTGACATCTTTCTTGCCCCAATTGTAATTTTTCCACCCAATGTCCTAATTTGATTTCTTGGACTGAGACATTTGAGGATAAACAATAGGGTGTAGATTAGCTCTTCGCTCTGTTCTTATCCCACACCTAGAACCATACTCATTCAAATTTGCTACAAAATTTGGGCGAAGTGCAATTTTTCTGTTCCTTATGCCGACCTCAATCCTCTCTCCCATTTTTCTGCTGCAAAGTTTGAGGAAACACTACTCATCATGTGTTTATAAAAGGGTGATTGCAAAGTATTTATAAATATAACCACCATCTCTTTGTCATGCAAAGGTGGTTCTACTTGAGCAGCAATCTCTCTCCATCTTAAAGCATACTCTTTGAACGTCTCTAACTCATTTTTCGCCATGTTCTGCAATTAAAATATGTCAGGCACACTATCACCATTATATTCATATTTCTTCACGAATGTAGCCACCAGATCTTTCCAGGAACGAATTCGGGTTGGTTCCAAATGCATGTACCAGTTAAGAGCCATGCCAATTAAGCTTTCTTGGAATAAGTGAATCAGTAGTTTCTCATCATGAACGTAGGCAATCATTTTTCTATAGTACATGGTTATATGATTCTTTGGACAAGTGTTCCCTTGATACTTTTCAAACTCTGGAAATTTGAACTTCGGAGGTATTACCACATCTGGAACTAAGCACAACTTTACAACATTGCCAAACTCAAAGTTTCGTCCACCCTCTATAGCTCTCAACCTTTCCTCCAACATTTTTGATTTGTTTGTGGCATCCTCAACATTTAGAGGTGTAGTGACATGGGGTGATAGTTATGCCTTATTTATATGAAATGTAATATATGTATTGATATGTACAAGAAAGAGGTGAGAAGTAAAGGACGTAATTGTCTTCCTTTTGTGCCTTAACATAGGTTTGATGCTTAAAGTACTAAGGTGAAGTACATGCGTTCAACAAGATGGTTCCCTAATGCCTAAGGATCAAGGTCACTAGAGCTATGGTCCACTTCACGACATTTCCCACAATAGTTGATAAACAACATGATGTGAGAGTATCAAATGAAGCAAACGAACTCTAGTTAGGGTTCTCACAATGATAACTTGGGAAGTACATCCACTATGGCACTACAACACAACCCTCTTCTAATTCTAAGCTACACAAACCCAGGATAAGGGCCCCACTCATGTCATGTACACAATATAAAGTGAGTGTGTGAAGGAAGAAAAATGCACAACTAAACCCCCACCTGCAAAATAATCATAAAAGATCTAGGTAGATACAACACATATTTTCTACCCTAGAGTTCAATATCCACAATTATTTCATACACTAAATGAAAAAGAGATAGACACACATAAAGAACAAAGGGAAAAATAAACATTTAAACTAAATACATCACTTTCGCATATTCAATTAAATAGGTCTGACTCTCTGATGTCCCTAGTAGAGTCACCATCTGTTGCAACCTAAATTACGATAGGACGACGAACCAAAAGGAAATTGGTTTAGAGAAACAGATTTGAAGTCGCCACCATAGTTTACACTCGAAAGCTATGAAAAACCATAAAGATAAAATAAAGTCTGCGAAAACCAAATTTAGGGTTCAGGAGTCGGTTACGCGTAGGAAATGTATTAACACCTTACAGCGCGCCCGCCTAAAGGCGGTACTTTAATTAAATTTGTAAAAAAGATGTGTGTATTTTATAATATTTATTTTCCCAAAAAATAAGAAAATAAATTGAACAAATATATTTCTTTGAGTGAAAGGGACTCGACAAGGATTAACCTTGGTCCTACGTATTCTCATTAAAAATGAGAAATTATTGCTACGTAGTTCTTTATAAAAAATTAATTTTAATTTTTAAAGTTGTCTTTTAACATTTTTGAAAATGAGTGTCATGCGACGCTTGCGGTTGATTAGACACAAAAACCTTTTTATGATTTTTGTATTTAAAAATAGGAGTATTGTGCGACGCGAATGGTCGATTAGACACCAAAACTATTTTTATATTTTTTTTTATTTTAAAAAAGAAGTGTCATGCGACGTGTACGGTCGATTAGACACTAAAACTATTTTTTATAACTTTGTATTAAAAAAGAAGAAGAAGTGTCGTTGGACGCGAGCGGTCGATCAGACATTAAAACATTTCTATAATTTTGTATAAAAAAGAAAAGTGTAATGCGACGCGAGCTATCGATTAGACACTAAAACATTTTTATAATTTTTGTATAAAAAAGAAAAGTGTAATGTGATGCGAACGGTTGATTAGACACTAAAAGAAAAAATAAAGAAAATAATTTTGAAATTTTATTTATTCTTATTTTTATCATTTTTTAAAATTATTTTAATTTTTATTTCAATTTAAAATATTTTTATTATTTTAGAAAATGAAGTGATTGAAATGTGATATTTAATTAAAAAAAGGTAAAATTGGAAATAGAAAATGGGAATGCATAAGTGAGTATGTGGGTGCAATGAGGAAAACTATACACATGAAAACGAAGTGCATAAAGAGAAATGTGTGGTCCATAAAGTAAATGCATCCTAACCTAAAAAAAAAGGAAATTAAAGGAGTGATGGTGTGTGCTTAGTAAAATTGCAGGTACATGAGATAAAATAAAACTAAATGCAAGGGATGTGGGATTAATACATTGGGGAGTGCATAAAGTAAATAAACAGAACCCAAATTAAAAGCAGGGATGTGCAAATTAAATCATGGGGTGCACGTAATAAAAATTGAACCTGCCAAAACCCTAAGTTCAATTTCTCTCCTCCTTCCAAAACGCACAACACTTAAGTGCTTCCTTTGAAAGTTCTATGTTTCTGATTGGGAAAACGTTGGTGAAATGGACCGTGATGCCTTGTGCCTGTGCCTGTGGGTATTATTTTCTCAGAGTGTTTGTATACTACTATTTCTGAATTGGGGATTATGTTGTTTTTAGCAATTAGGAAGATAAAGATGGATAGAATCTGAAGATGGATGAGCGTGTGGAGTTTGGTGATGGAAGGAGATGTAAGGAAGAAGATGATTGCACGGGTGTAATACAGTTGTGAAAAAAAAAAGAATTTGTCCCAAAAATTTCTTTTTATCCAATGAGTATTGTGAATGGCGGTTTAGAGAAGTTGAACTCATCGGGGAATTGAAACATAAGAAGAATTGTTCCCCATGCATAAAACTATTTTATTTTCTTTTTAATTTTTAATTTTTGATTTTAATTTAAAAAACATAAAGTTAATTTTGTAATTTTTTTAATCTAAAATACAAAATCCTTATTTTACTTAACTTTTAAAAATATAAATTAAAGAAATTTTTTTAATTCATTTTATTATTATTATTTTTTAAGATAATTTATTTTTATTTTTGTTGAAAATAATATTTTATTTATCTGGACGAAATTGAATATTGACATCACTTTAGTGATCTTTGGGTAGAAATATAATTTAAATTTTTGAAAGGACTTTTAAGTGCCTGCCTTTTGCACATGATTGACAAAAAAGATTATCTTTGATTGACATATTTGGAAAGTAATTTACGCTCCTATGTTTTTGCAATTTAGAATGAAATCTTAAACTTGCATGACTATATTTCTTGTACTAAAACCAATGATCCTCTTTGATAGTCATGAGACAAGATAACTTTTGAGCTGATAACTCATCCGTATAGATTTTATAAAAATTACTTTATCTTTTTTGGTAGTAAATAATCTGGTCTCATCCTCGTTGTTAATCATTCTTGATCTTTGTTAAAAATAACATCACAATCATTGTCACACGATTGACTTGTGTTCAATAGATTGTGTTTTAGATGATCTACTAAAATAACATTATTAATAAATAACGAAGGTTTTATACTTGACAATTTCTAATTATTCTTCCATACTAGTCACCTTCAAAGATTACCTTACCTCCTTTTCTCATTTGAAGGTCTTGGAATATAGACTTTTTCCTATCATGTGTCTCAAGTAACCACTATCCAAGTATTATGGGACGTGTAATTAATTTTGTTTTAGGTACCCATATCTTTATAGGTCCTTCGAGTTAATTTTTCTATAAAATACCCTTCTTATATAGAGTTACTAGAAGATGTAGTATTCGAAGGGTTCATTTAGTACAAATTTTTTTTTCATATCCTATATATCTTGCTTTATTACGAGTCTTTCTTGAATTTTTTATTAAAAGATCCAAGAGTGTCTCACTTATATTGTATTGGAAAAGGAGTTTTCTAATAACAAAATTTCCTCAAATCAAATAGTGTGTTATACTTACTTTATGGCTTAAACAAAATTTTAATTATTCATTAAACTTACGTATATATGTAATATTTTAGAGGATATTTTATCATTTCAGTCTCTAGACCTAAAACTTCCCCATTTTACTTTATACTTATATATTTTTTTTAATTCGTTTTAGTTCACATCATCCAAATATATTTATTAAGAATTAAAATAAGTAATTCTAAATATAAGATTTAAGCCTAAAGATCATATGGATACAAAATTAAACAAGTAATGATACCATAAAATATATATATATATATATATATATATATATATATATATATATATATATATATATATATATATATATATCGTTCAAACAACACTTTTTTTACAACAACCTTCCGTATCCTTCCATCGTATCAATTATGCTATCACGTATGTGCTATGTGTCTTTGTTATAAAATATTATATAAATTTATTGCATAAGCATAATTCCTCTCAGCAGAAAACAACCTTACAATCACCAAGTTGGATCTAAATTGCGAGCAAGTATTGAACCCAAGCAGATGAACCCAAGTGAAAGAATGGCCATAAACTTCATTTATCCATTCGTGTCCTCTAACAATGTATTTCTGTCGTTTCTGTGTGTGTGGGTGTCTCTTGTTGCCCACAAAATTGTACCTTGATATTTTGCTTTGAAGGTTTTGTACTCTGAAAAATAAATGTTTTCTTTGAAAAGTGTAGAATTTGAGTGAATTTTATTGTCCACTGATGTAAGTGGAAAGCCCATAACCTGGTCCACTTTGGACTCAAGGTTCAGATCCAACCATCAATCTATACATATATAGAAGAAAAATAAGAGAGACAGAAAAATAAAAGCACCAATCACAACCATTCATTGCATGAGAGGCTATCCATAATCTCATCCTCACTTACGCTCATCAGTCACAGCCACACATCCATGTTGCCTCCTCTTGCTTCCCTATTAAACTTTACAACACATAACAACATGAAACCTCATTCTACTCTACTGCTTCACTTCTGCTCCACAAAATCCACTGCTCAAACATGGCTTCGGCTACTCTCTCTGTAGCCAAACCAGCTCTTCAGGTTCATCATCTTATCCATTTTCATGCATCCTTACAAACAAACTTGTGTTACTTATTTTGCCATGTTTTGTAAGGTTAAGGTTGTTGTTGTTTATGATAGTTTTTCATTCCTTTGTCTATTCAGGCAAATGGGAAAGGCTTCTCTGAGTTCTCTGGCCTTCGCAGCTCATCAAACCACCTTCCCTTTTCCAGAAAAGCTTCTGAGGATTTCCATTCTGTCATTGCCTTCCAGACTTATGCAGTAAGTTCCTTACTCTACTGCATTAATCAATGTCAAATTTTACTGTAAAGTAAAAATACTAGGTAATTGGATATAGACATACAACATGTACAAGAAATTATCTCATATATATAGTTAGACAAATAGATATACTTCCTGAACTATGTACCAAAACCAAATTTTTCAGATGGTACATGCGAAAGTCCTTTAGTTTATGATTTGACTTTTCTAGCAGCTGCTATACCACATTAATCATAATGCGTCTGAACCAAAAACACACACCCAATTCGTGATCATCATTCTGTAAGAGTTCTTGCTTTGAATTATATCAGAGTATGAACTAGGCCTTTCAGCATCTGAGCATAGAAAGAAACGAGGAAAGAAAACACCAGGGTGATATGAAAGAGTTAACTAGAAAGGAAAAGGTGTGTGATGATGAGTTTAACAATGTTGGTATTATGTGTACTTTTGAAGGTTGGAAGCAGTGGAGGATACAAGAAGGGTGTGGTGGAAGCAAAACTGAAGGTTGCCATAAACGGGTTTGGAAGGATCGGAAGGAACTTCTTGAGATGCTGGCACGGTCGTAAAGAGTCCCCTCTTGATGTCATTGCCATCAACGACACCGGTGGTGTCAAACAAGCCTCTCACCTCCTCAAGTATGATTCCATCCTCGGAACCTTCGATGCTGATGTCAAGCCTGTGGGCAATGATATAATCTCCGTTGATGGAAAAGAAATCAAAGTCGTCTCTGACCGCAACCCTGCCAACCTTCCCTGGAAGTAAGCTTCTTGTTCAGTTTCATGCAATTAGAGTCTCTTTAAGAAAGAACTTTTCACAGTTTCAAGTAGAGAAGGTGTGAAAATTCTTTCTGGTTTGCATCCAAACATGTTCCTAGGAAAGTGGTTTTTGTGAGGAGAAGAGAGTAACATGTGAAGATGAGTGTGTGGTTTTATTGCAGGGAGTTGGGGATAGACTTGGTGATTGAAGGAACTGGGGTGTTCGTAGACAGAGAAGGTGCTGGGAAACACATTCAAGCAGGAGCTAAGAAAGTGCTCATCACAGCACCTGGTAAAGGAGACATCCCCACCTACGTGGTCGGTGTCAATGAATTTGATTACAGCGCAGATGAACCCATCATCAGCAATGCCTCTTGCACCACTAACTGTCTTGCACCCTTTGTGAAGGTCCTCGACCAGAAATTCGGTAATGTTCTTGTGACCACATTTTCTGTCACATTCATTCCTCGTTTGAAAACAAAACATCCTGGTTTTACATGTTTTGAAATCCATGGCAGGTATCATCAAGGGAACCATGACCACCACTCACTCCTACACCGGAGACCAGAGGCTTCTCGACGCGAGCCACCGTGACCTGAGGCGTGCTAGGGCCGCAGCTCTGAACATTGTGCCCACTTCAACCGGAGCAGCAAAGGCGGTGGCGCTTGTGCTGCCAACCCTGAAAGGGAAACTGAACGGCATTGCACTGCGTGTGCCAACCCCAAATGTGTCAGTGGTGGACCTTGTTGTTCAGGTTTCAAAGAAGACCTTTGCAGAAGAAGTGAATGCAGCGTTCAGAGAGAGTGCAGAGAAGGAGCTGAAGGGAATCCTCTCAGTGTGTGATGAGCCTCTTGTTTCTGTTGACTTCAGGTGCACTGATGTGTCCTCAACCGTTGACTCCTCGTTGACCATGGTGATGGGAGATGACATGGTGAAGGTGATTGCCTGGTATGACAACGAGTGGGGCTACTCTCAAAGGGTTGTGGATTTGGCTGACATTGTTGCCAACAAATGGAAGTGATGATCGAAGCTCATTGCTATTTTATTATGCACCATGCATGCCATTGTAATTTTGTATGCTACTACTACAACACTCGTTGCTTCATTCCTTCTAAACACCTACTGAGAAACACAACCATCAATTTTCTCTGCCTTCTCATTGTGCAATAAAATTCTTACTTTCAAATCTCAATCTTCAAACATTATTTTTCTTTGCTTAAAACAGAGATTGCATAATAAGAGGGTTTTTTACAATTCTCGTGGAATTTACTTTTGAAATTCCAAAGTTGGTGCAAGTTTTATAACATTTACCCATATAGGGAAAGTTGTTGAGAAATGGTATGACTAAATTATAAAGAAGTCGTGTTAATTTAATTTGAAGTGGTGCCAAGAAAAACAAGACTTACCTATAAAAAAATAAAGTTGCATTATAGTCACACGACTTTAATTAAATTAATAATCTGTTTAAACAAATCCTATCAATATAACACAATTTTAATTTTGGATTTTTTATGAAGAAGTTGTCTCAAAGCACAACTTCAATGATTTTTTTTTATTGTTTTAAATTTTTTTTTTCACATTCTCAATTGTTACTATCAAATTTTTTTAAAAATTAAAAATTTAGTAGAGTAATTGATAGGAGAATGAAGTAAATATGCACATGAAGAAAATAAAAAGATTTCTTAATAAAAAGTACATGAAATGAAACATCTTAATAATTAGTAGATGACATATATTAAAATTAAAGTAAACAAAGTTTATGCAATGCAGTGATAAGAGTTAAACAAAATGAAAATTCAGTGTCTATTAGTTTGTTCTGGTATAACCAATACTTGTACAAAACAAAAATTTCTTTGGTTTATTCAGAATTGACTAGTTCAATTCATTCTGGATACGACTTGTACTTGGTCTTCCTAATTGTTTGCATTGTAGGTGGGAGTCAGGAATTAAATTTGGACCAATATAAATAAACCAATAATCTTTATTTTGAACATGCTGAAATTACACCTCATAAGCCTTGAAAATATTTTGGAGGCTATATAGACAGGATCCACAAATTTCACAAGTTGTAAATATAGGGATGAGCAAACAACCATTACATGAGGGCAAGGTAGATGAAGAGCTTGAAACTCCCTACAATCACACCACCAATCATTTAACTTAACAATGTATGACATTGGGTGGCGTCCAAGTTGGGGAGTGGAAATCTTCTAAACATCGAAGACTGAATTCTACCGATTATACCTCTAGACACAGCACACGACAGATTATTGTTCATTTTTTCTTAATAACACATAAATATCCTCTAGATATTGGTGGCTAACTCGTAGCACGCATTCAATATTTGTCCCACATTCCACGAACCTTTCTTTGGTTCTTTCACAAACACTTTTAACAAGAGCACAAATTGGTAATGATATTGCTCTCCTCATAACGGAGCTCATACATTCGGCTAAATTATTGTCATGTGGTCATATCTTTTTCCTCCATTGTATGCTTGGGTCCACTTTTCCAATGGTAGTTTGTTTATCCAAGAAGTTGCTTGTTGAAATTCGATTCTCATAGCATATATCTTCACTTGAAGTGTGGGTTGTTTCATTTCGCAACCTGACAAATTCAATATTAGAAAATAACAATGTTTATCATATTTGAAAATTGAAAATAATTAACCTCTTAAAATTTTAGATCAATGATATTAGTCATCATCCTTAAAATTTTTGTTCTAATTTTAAACTAATTGTAACACTAAACCAAAATATTTAAGAAAAATGTGAATTTTAACAAAAAAATCATTATAACATTCATATAAAAATTAAATTTTGTCTCAATTTGGAAATGGACGAAATTTTTCCATTTAAAAAAAATGGGATTAAATTGAACAAAAATAATAAACATAGGGACCAAATTTAATGTAAAACATTGACTTTGACATGTGGCACATTACTGGGTTAACATGTGGACATTTTTTTCAAAAATTAAAAAAAATAAAAAAAACCAAAAAAACCATGAAATGACATGTGGTCGTCACTATTCATTACCGTTAACTATTTAAGCGGCGTTAGCAACAAAAGACCAAATTGAACAAATGAAAATTAGAATCTAATTGAACAAAAAAAAAATATTAGGACTGAATTGACAATTGAACGAAAATAGTAGAGCTGTCAAAACGGGTAACCCTGCCCGACCCGGCTCGACCCACCACGAGTTGAGGATTTAGTGAGTCAACCCAACCCGGCTCACTTTTTAGCGAGCCAAAAAAATTCTAACCCAGCCCGGCCCACCACGGGTTGACGGGTTAAACGGTTTGGCTCACGGGTTCACTTAATTAAAAAAATATTATTTTTTTATTTTTTTTCAGTCAAAACTAAATTGCAATTCTAATTAAAATCTAAATAAACTTTAATACAATCCAAATACAAACCAAAATAAAAAAAAATACAAATTATTTATGTGTTGGATAAAAAAACAACCTAACATGACCCAAACGTAAAGTCCAACTTAATAAAAAAAATAAAAAAAATTTGTGTAACCCTTTTATCTGCGGGTTGGTGAGCTAACCCGGCTCACCACGGGTTCAACCCGGATGAGCCGGGTCAAAAATTAACTCGTATTGAAATTTATAAAAAAATTTCAACCTAACCCGACCCGAACCCGTGGTGAGCCGGATTGACTGGCGAGTTCCAATCCATTTTTACAGCTCTAGAAAATAGGAATCAAATGTGTATTTTAATCATAAAAGAATAACATGAAAAATAAATAACAAAAGGTAATTCTTGAAAATCCAAGCTTTCTAAAATAATTATTCATCTACATCAACAGTTTTAGGGTTTCAGATACTTGAAACAAACTTAAGAACGAAGTTTTTTTATTTACTAATAAAACAATTTATGTTAACATGTATAATAACTTTATTTAAAATTTATTTTTAAGTTTTTTTATGCAAAATTATTTATTTATTTGTCTTAATTAATTTCATTCAACATTTCTTTTTCAATAATACTAAAACTAATATATTTAATCGTTGTTGAAACATTATTAATCTTAAATACATTTTGATTATCTCTAGTTTTAAAAAAATTCTTTCGACTAAACCAACTGTTACTATAACATTAAATATATATATATATATATATATATATATATATATATATATATATATATATATATATATATATATATATATATATATATATATATATATATATATATATATATATTTGAAAAATTAAGATTGGCAATTTGTTTATCATTTTTCAATTCTATAATTTTTTTTAAGATATTTAATTTTGTAAATAAATTTAACTCATCAAGAGCCAATAAATTATAAAGTTTCAAAAAAAAATCAAGGTTTAAGCATTTTGTCAAGTATCTAGAATATATAACCTTTAGAAAATCTATTCGCAACCATTCATAGTATTTTAATTATATTTATTTTAGATATGTCAAAGTGAGCCAACCTGACTCACATGGGTTGGTTCACCACGAGCCGGATTGAAAATGAGCGAACCCAACCCAACTTACTTTATGGTGAGTCAGAAATTTTGCAACCCAGCTCAACCCACCACGGGTTAGTGGGTTAAGTAGGTTGACTCACTAACCCATATAAAAAAAATTATTTATTTATTTATTTTAAAGTATTCAAATATTTAAATAATTTTTAAGCAACTCATGAGATGATAATCACAATAAAATCAAGAACTAATGTCTTCATCATGCTCACCACCAATATATGATGAATTGTTTCCAAGAAAGTATCTATATAGTCCAAGAAAACATGACTAATATTATACATTTTTCTATCATGCTATTCAACAAAATATAAATAAAAAAAGTACACATTTTTGTCATGCTAGGTTAGAAAAAATTTGTTTATAAGACGGTTACTTGAGTAATTTATTATAAATATTATAGTTAAAGATTAAAGTATCAATATATAAGTTGACAATCAAAATAATTAAACATTCAAACTATTCAAATATTATTGAGCAACATTCTAGTATTTAAAAATATAAAATTGTGAACATATATAATTAGGAATAATAGATAATTACTAAGAAAAATTAAATAAAATTATAAAAATTTTGGTGGGTTAAGTGGGTCAACCTACCTTCAACCTGTTTAACCCGTGGGTTAAGTGAGTTAGGTTGAATTCAACTCACTTTTGAAAAAATTAAATTTTTCTTACTCCAACCTGACTCGAACCCATGGTGAACCAGGTTGGCTCACAGGTTAAAACCCATTTTGACATCATTGTTTTATTTTCAAACATAATTTTACGATTAATTTAACATAAGTGTATTTGTACACCTAAAGCGAGTGCTTGTTGTGACCTTAATCGACTTTTTTCTGTCTACTCCTTTTAATAATACAATTTTATATTAAAATAATAATAATAACAATAATAATTATTATTCTAACGGTAATAGTAAATAATAAATATAAATAAATTTTAAAATTATGGTGGTAGGCTTCTCCAACTATAATGGTTTTTTCTTCTTGCAACCCCATAATTACTATATGTACCTTCATTACAAGAAAATGTTTCATTATTAACTAATTTTAGTAATAAAAATTTTGTTAGTCACTATAGTGACTAATTTAGATACCAATTTAAAAAATAAAAAATTATTGGTTACTAAAATAGTCACTATTATGAATAAAAAATTATAATTGGTCTCTAAAATGGTTTCTAAAATTTAGCTAGCAAGGTTTTACCTATCAAAGGAAATTAATCACTAAACATTAGTTACCAAGGTTTTTGCTACTAGAGGAATCGATTTCTAAATTAGTCTCTAATTAACTAGTGATCAATTATAATTTTTTATTCATAATAGTGATTATTTTAGTAATCAATAATTATTTATTTTGTAAATTGGTAATTAAATTGGTTATAATGACCGGTAACTTTTAATTATTAAAATTGGTTGATAATGAAACATGTTATTATAATGCTTTTACTGACATAAAAAGACTAAAATATCCTTCTTTTAGACACTGTTATACCGCTACTTTTATCATCACTATAACTATCACCATTGTCTTTATTGCCACCATTATCCTCACTACCACCATCACCATTGATGCCTCCAACTATACTTTCGTTCTCCATTTACATTATACTCTTTCAAAAGAGGAAGAAGAGACGTCCTTCCGGAAAATTCCTTTCGAAATGTATTTCATATGTGTTGAAAAACTTGTTAAATGTTGTTATAGAAATCATAGACATGTCATATGTTTTGGAGACTTTGTTCAGAAAAGTTTGTTCCAGAAGATATCATATACATTCCTAGAAACTAATTCTAAAAATTGTCCTAAAATACTCATTCCGAAATGCATTTTTTGCGTTCCAAGAATAATATTATAAAAATTCTGTTTCGGAAATGTTATTTTGAAAATCATATTCTGAAAATTACAAAAAACTTATTTCAGAATATTTTCAAAACAGACATCCATAGGTAACCTTTATGAAGAATAAAATAATTATTTTAAAAGCTATAGGTGCAATTAGAAAATATGGAGGTGTAGGAAGAAGAAACTTTGTTAACGGAAAGAGATATGAAATGAGATATTCCATTATCAAAAAATTTCTACAAAACAATGCCCAAAGGATCATTCACTTCAATCTGATTGGCTATATTTCGGAAAGGACCCACTCCTTATTATTAGCAGGGATGACAAATAAACTTTCCTTTGTGTGTTTATTCAAACATTTTCTTGTTTTGAAAGAAAATTCTTGTATTTATTGGGTATAGGTATGGGTAATACCCGATTTTTTTATTGGGTATAGCAATAAGGATGAGTATGTATATATTTGTCCCGTCCCTATTCTTATACACACCCAAATACTTGTCCCTTCCCTCATCCATGTCCCCGTTTAAAGTACTCATAATTTATTAGGTAAACCTTTTTTTTTTCTTTTAGTTACACACTTTTTTCTCTCTTCTCTAATTGTTTCGCATAGCATGAAATGAATTAACATCTCTAAAATATTTTTCTCTTATTAAAACCTTTGTGGAGTTAGGTTCAAATGATATATGCAAATTAAATATTTTTTGTGTTTTATATTTAAATATTTCTACTCTTTTTTAATATTTTTATTTATTGTTTTTTTTTTCACATGAAAATGTTTAACTCTAACTTTAAGTGTTCAATGGCATAAATCCTTTATTTACTAGGTAATATACGAAAAGCTTCATTACTCGAATGATCTCTACTTTGGTGGGAGTGTGTCAACTTGGTTCCTCCAGATTTAAATGAGTTTCAAGTATGTCCCTACTTTTGAAAAAGTATTTCGATTAGGTCCATTTAAAAAAAAAAAATACTAATGATGTTAATCTGTGGTTTTTTCTTGTAAAAATTTTTGTTGTTACATGTTAGGTCTCTAGTGTGACACGTTGTCTTCATTTTAATTTAGTCTCTATATATGTCCAGATTCAATTTAGTCCTTATCCATGATTCTTTAATTTAATTTTGTCCTAATTTCTTTTCAAAATAGAGCAATGTTGTCTCTCTCCAAATTTATTATTTGTATAAATGTTACTGATATTTTTTATTAAATATGACTTTTTAACAAATTACGTTATTATTTTTATAAATGTTATATTAATATTTTTTTTATTAAAAATGACTTTTTAACTTTTACATTATTGTATATTATTAATGCATGTTTTGTTAATCATTTTGAAATTAGAACAATACTGACTCTCTTAACTTTGAGACCAAATTTATTATTTATATAAATGTTATATTGATATTTTTTATTAAAATAACTTTTTAACATATCACATTATTGTTATTACTAACCCATTTTTTGTTAATCATTTCTTTTACCACTAAATTTTAATATAAATATAAGTACTTAACTTTGTGTGTGTGTGTATATATATATATATATATATATATATATATATATATATATTTACATACTTAATTAGTTTTAATCTTATAAAAAAACATGAATTAAAAAAACATATTTTAATTATTAAAAAATTTGGGACAAAATGGAATCAAAGAGATATATTTAGGGACTAAATTGGATCAAGGAGACATATACATTAACTAATTGAAATCATGACAATGACACTTGGTAGAGACACTAACACATGACATTGCGTAGTCATGTGGCATTGACGGTACCTATAAGACCCAGAAAAATTAATTAAATAAATAAATAAATTTATTTAATAAATACGAGAGCGGGAATCCCTAATTTAATTAATGCGGAGAGAGAAGACAAGGAAAAATACTAGTTCAAGTAATTGAAAGTATTTGTAGTGTTAAGAGGACTTAGGTTTGAGTCTTGTGTTTGTCAGTTGTGTGTTATTTTAATTGGGTATTATTTTAATAATATGTTTGACCATGATGAGTGATAATATAGTCCTAGATGTATAGGAATTATCATGAAACTTGAATTGGTTGAATTGATTGTGCACTTGCTTGAAATTAAATGGTTGTGTGTTTAAATCTTGGTTGAGACAAAATAAGCTTCTTTTTGGCCAAATTTCTTTTTGGCATGAATGTGACGGAGCAGAAAACCTAGCCCTATAAGAGGACTCCTGGAAGGGGTTGGAAAACCATATTAAATGGCCATTGATTAATCATTAATCACTTTTTTTAATGTGAATTTGTTTTACTCTTTATGAGCATAAAAACTAAGGTTGTAGAGTGAGGATAATAGTGAAATTAGAGAGACAAAGTGTCCTTTTGGTACAAGCAATCTATTGGCACTCTGAAAATAGAGAGTTGAGAGGAAATTGGGAAGCACATTGGAGAAGGAAATTAGAAGAAGTCAAGGATCAAGGTTTTGGAAATTTGAGCAAGGAGTCTAGGTCAGGGGAGTTGTGCTGATTGTTTTAATTTTATTATAATGTTTTTGTATGGCTTGATGTATGCAGAATGCCTTTTTCATTAATTTTCATGCATTATTTTCAAGTTTCTGGAAATTTTCGAGAAATCGCTTGGCGGCTTTGAAGACCCGCCAGGCGATGCATGAGAGTTGGACCATTTTTTTGGGTTTTTTGTGATGAACCGCTTGGTAGTAAGGGTAACTCCGCCAGGTGACGTGAACACTATGCAATTACGCTATTTTTCGTAATTTTCGTGTAGTAGGGACCGCCGGACGGTGGTTTCCTATCGCCAGGCACAAAGTCTCTGGTCTTATTTCGTTGGGTGGTAGGATCTAGTTGTTGGGCGACTAAATTTTTTCTTGTTTGCGTAGTTTTCATAAAACTGCTTTTCTCGATTCGTTAACCGTACGATTTAGATGAAATTTTGACAGGTGATTCATAACATGTTGTTCTTCACTTTGAACAGTGGAGATTTGAATTAAATGTCTGCAATTGGAGATATACGTTACTCATGATTGGTTGTTTGAATTCCCTAAGAGTATAATTATTAATGGATGATTAAGTGTGCTTAAGTGTTGGTATAACATTGATTGGTGAATGTATATATATAAATATGTGTTAGAATTTATGCACCAATATTTCACAACCAAGAGGGGGGGTGAATTGGTTTTAACAGATTTTGTTCAGTTTTAGCACTTTGAAATTGTTTTGATAATAACCTTTGCTTTTGAATCAATTGAAATGGTATAGTGTGATGCTTGATGTACGGAGCATTTGTACTATGACAAAATATAGAGGGAAAGAGATAAAGCACACAAAAAAATTATACTGGTTCGATTCTTACGAATCTACATCCAGTTCATTTAGCAAACCACAGCTAGATATATTCACTATATCACAAGAATTTCAAGATTTACAAATACAATTGATAAATCTAAATTCTAAGATAAAGGAACACAAATGCAAGGCATCCACACACTTGCACAACACCACAACAGCAAGGCAAACACGCACTTGCAGAGGGCAGAAAAAAACCAGAAACAAATTGTTTCAAAACTGTATCAAAACACAAACAAAGCAAAGACTACAAATTGGATTGAATACACCTTTTCAAGATTGAGATCTCTTCATCTTGCCAAGTCAACAATGAATGTGTTTTGATAGAAATCTTCAAAAGGACCTTCCAAGATTTGCTCC
>Ga0214542_1003176_pt1 | contig 33817 bp, 20 predicted proteins | sample CNSS1metaG_FD_160096 | JGI IMG/M metagenome (GOLD analysis project Ga0214542, IMG submission 160096) | Root nodule microbial communities from cowpea collected in UCLA plant growth center, Los Angeles, California, USA - CNSS1 | ecosystem: Host-associated > Plants > Roots > Nodule | place: USA...
CATCCTAGGTCGGGCCTTCATACGGTCATACATATTGCTTTGTTGTGCACCATCATCTTTTTCATCACTCATTACAGATGCACGTGGATCAATGAAAACATCATCACCAACTTCATCTCCGACCTCATCCTTCGGCTGTTGACCCTTCCAATTTGCAACCAACTCATCCAATGCGGACATAGATTGTTCCAAATCAGCTATCTCTGCTTCATGATGTTCTACCAAACGCTCTAGCTCTTCCTTGTCCTTCAAATCTTGGGTTTTGAATTCAGTGCCGAAATGTTCAAATGCTTCTCTTACAATAGCATGATCAAGTTCTTCCTTTGACACCGCCACATCAAGAATAGCCTACACAGCAAAACACATGTCTGAGTTCAATAAAACCTTACAGATTTGAAACATAACTAATGCAGTTAAACACGTCCAAACCATGTCGTGATGAAACGCAATCTTCATGACCTTGTCACCCACGCTCACATTCATCCAATACAACAATCGTGGGAACAAGTTCATCTTACACTTGAACGTTGATTGGCAAACAACCAAATGATCAAATGACCATAACTGAAAACAAAAATCATTAATAAAATCAATTTATGGAAAATAAAAACCATATGTAAACAACATTACAAAAAATAAATGAATTTACCTCAAGCAAATACGCACATCCAACCACATAAAACTCAAATCGACTTGGTTCGTTCTGCAACGCCAACGAAGCACTACACAAGCTAAACACCAAATACTCATACACTAATGTACCCCAATTATATTTCCCAATATTTTCCATGTCATCAACAACTTTAAAAATAACGGGGAAAACACAACCCTTTTTACTTGCAAGCAAGAACTCTGATATTCCTAACACAACATATAGCTTGCAAAATAATTCAACATCACCAACATCATCATCAAATTTCATCAAAAAATCATATATCAACTTAACATCAACTCTTTGACGCCCAAAAGTATTCCACGTCTCACTCTCCACAACTTCCTCATCTAAATCAATTTTTTCACCGACCACCCTCAATCCTAACCCTAAACAAACGTCTAATAAACTAAAGTCCACCACTTCACCACCAACATCAAAACCACCCCTTCTTTCAACCCATTTAATACATAACTGAGATAAAACGTTTCTACTTATCTTCAATGATTGCTTTAACATGGGAAACCACCAAAACGGGGTGCTTGCAATATACTCCTTTTGTGCCACAGTTAACTTTTCGTTCAAAGCACCAATGAACTTCGCTTTACAGCAATGACGAAAATACATATCTGTAAAAAATCATAATGTTACGAATTTCACAAATATTACATACCTTAAATGAACAATTATTTGACCACCTCAATCAATTATTTCAACACCCAAACTGCCCTGTTTTGTACACTGATAAAATCAAAAGCAGCAATACAACCAAATGGAAATTTCACTTTACTCAACCAAAACCTCAATACATGATTTCATGATTGGGAAACCCTACAGATAAGTAAAACGGAATTCAAACCGCACAGTTTCTGCCATATAAGCGATTATTAAAAAATCAACGATTAACAAATACATTAAGGCCAGAGAAAGGTTTCTACCCACCGTGCTCGTTGTTGTGTGCTGGAAGTCTTCGATTTGTGGAAGCCCTAGTGGCCGTCTTCTGAAAATAGCACTAACCCTGAATACTACGCCGTCGATGAGTTCTGGTCAGACACCTGTTCTCCGGCAACGCCTTCCTCTGCCTCTACTCCGACTTTCTATCTCACTCGAACTCCACCCTGCATCCACTTCCGATCGCCTTTCTCTCTCCCTCTCTCACCAAAACTACCAAATTTTGCATTTTGTGTTACTTTCTCTCTCCGCGTCTGTTTACAGCACACAACCTCCGCGCACGTGACTATGGGTTCTGTTTGATTTAAAAAAAGTAAAAATAAAAGAAAAAAAGGGTGCCACGTCACCCATGTCAAAATTGAGTTCGAATTTTATGTTCGAATATCATTTTCGTTTGTACAAATGATGCCAAACATGCCCTAGCTCAGCTCACAACAATCTCACAACCCATGGGAGACTTCAAAACAATGTGCTTGGGGTCTTTGGCATTAGCATTGTTGTTATACCCGTAATTGATGGTGAAGGGGTTATCCTTTTTACACTTCTTGATCCCCACTTTATCTGTGGACGACTTCATGGGCCACAAGGTTCAGCAAAGCTCAAGATTAAACCTTTTTTTTCAAAATAAATAAACGGAAGCTTAGGAAAAGGATAACTAACAAGAAAAGTATCAGAAAACACCTTATTTTTTTATCCCTCTTATTTATTCTTTTACTAATATCAAAACCAAAAAAAGTAGAGAGCCTCCCAAATCTCCATGAAGACTTGGACAATGATCTTATGTTGATACAAATTCAGAGATAGAATACACAAGAGATTCTCTAAATTCGTTTGCAAAAATATTTGCTCGAGTACTTCACCACTGGGAACATGTCCTTCTCCTTCCCATGCAGCGACAAGACACCTATGTTGAAACTCCAACCACGAGACCGAGACTTTGAAGGATGAAACGGAATTAGGATGAGAGGTGATTTGTAGGAAGGTTAACTCTGCCGTATATCCTTATTACTCTGCCACATGTTCATGATTCCGCAAAGTCATTATAACATTAACGTTAATTTAACATAAACAATCACATTGATTTCTTTTAATAAAGATTACGATCACATTAGATAAAAAAAATTAAAAAAAAATACTGAACAATTTCTACAAATATATATATTAAGACAACAAAAGTATTAAATCTGTTTAGAAAATAAGATGTTTTCTTAAACAAATTTTCTGAAACCTTACATTAACATCATCTTTCCTTGTGGGGTTGAACATTCCAGAAATATTATAAATTAAGCCATTCAAAAGAGAAAAACACTATGTTTCGTTATATAATCTCCACCAAAGCCCAACATCTCTCTCCTCCCTCTGTTTCTACATCCAGCGTTTCCCATATAGAGACTTCAGACTTCCTAAAAACACCTCATGCGACAAAGGTACAATGGCGCAGCACGGATGCAAAAGAAGTACAACGACAAAATGACATCAAAAGCTTTTGTGGCAGCAACAACAAACAAGGGTATTCTAATCTTATTAGTATGACGATGTAAGTAGTAATCATTGCATTGCAGTAAGCAGAATCCTACCCATTGTTGAGATATCTAATGAAAGACGGTGATTAATATTCTATTTAGTTTATTCTCATATTTTACATTATTTAATATATATATATATATATATATATATATAACCTGAACACTGTGACGAAGTTTTTTAATGATTTGTTTATTATTAAGTATTCTCTTCTATGTTTACAAGTCAAGTCTACAACGTGTTTACAAGCCTTGCTTACATGCAATTTCTAAATATGTCTGGATAATGCAACAATGTTATGTCAACAATATGAACATTATGCACAAGTTCACAAAATCAAAAGAATAAGGATTAGTAACTAGTTTTTCATGTTTCATCAAATGTTCATCTTCTCTCCCTGTTCACGAGCAATGGAAGCAGAGAGAATTCCGAGATCGTGATTTAAGACTGTCAATGCAGATTCACATTCAGATATTATTCGTGTGACAGAAGAAGGCCCGTCAGATGTCTCAGAAGAACCAAAGGCCAGAGCTGCATGCGAATCTCTAAGATTCCGTAGGTTGCCCAAAAACTGTTTCAAATAACCACATAAATATAGTCGGTGAAGGCAAGAATATTTTCAGAACATAGGTTCCTTTAACAGCTCAATTCTCTCACTTGACAAAACATACCAACATGAAAATTTATGTAATGCTCAGTGTAAACCAATAGTATCAAACACTATGGAGAAATATTAGCAACACATTTTCTAATAAAACTTTTTCAATGTCTGAGTTTAAATTTATTAGAAATCACATTTTTCTAATACAAATTTTCAATAAATTTTGACAAACAGTAAAGTGCAAGTGTGTGCTAAGAATGTTTTCCAACACTTTAACTTCTACAGGTCAAATATAAAAAAGGTTGGATTGAAAGTGTTTATCATAATTATAAAATTTCACAGTGATCCAAAACGGTTAAATACTCATCAAATCATATAATAATCAATGTACCATTCAATGAACTAAAAGATCGACAACTAGATAAATTTACTAGTTTAAACATCATGTTATTTTGTGTGAAAGAACAAGATTATAATGACAGACATATTTGTTACAAACATTATTAAAAATATTATACTGTGTGTGTATGAACAAAATTATTATCAATAATGCATATTATGTCTAATATTGCCAACACAATATGGTTTACTAGGTTTTATAAATTGGAAAACTTTACTGGGGTGGAGGTCGAACTCGCTTAAACATTAAAGCACAACTCTAAACCAATCTACTATATTTACAGCGCTCGTGTTTTGCCTATACATATTCAGGTAGAAAAAGGAGTCGACCCACCAAACATGGTTAGTAATTAGATAAAATCTAAGCTGAACCTTTAATAGGGGGATAAATCTCGGTCACGTAGTCAAACATAACAGAATCACAAATATAGTCAGTCAAGCTTGCAATTTTGACATCTACTTGATCTCTCTATTCCATCAAGATCGATACAAACACTACAACTTTTAAGACTATTTCGAATCACGCTATTATGCCACAAAAATGACTGTTCAGTATAAATATCGTTTAGTCGTCAGATCAGCCAGCAAAAACACGTTTTATTTCATTATAACTATGAATTGGATAAACTTTTAATCAACCAAAACTTCAAGATGGGATTGCCATTTACTGTCTCCAACTTGTTTATCCCTTTAACATCTGAAAGCACTTAAAGGCATGCTAGACAGCCTGCTTTTCACAAACTTAATGGGAAATTCATGACGAAATAGGGCTCAATAGCTTAAGACTAAACGCAAATGAAAGAGGGGGTAAAGAGGGGAAGACAAAAAGTTATAGCAATTGAGCAAATTCATTCTAAGTAGCAAAATTGGAGAGATCTAACAGAGGCACAAGATAAGAACTACATGTCTTAAAAAGTGGATTAGGTCATATTTATAGTCGATAGAATCTCCAACTCACTATCTCACTTCAAGGATTAGACATCTTAAACGTGAGAATATATATTGCTGATTTGATAACAATCCAATAGTCAGTGACCCAACAAATTTTGATAGGATATACTCTGATGTTACTTTAAAAAATGGACTTTAAATTTAAGTCAATCTCACAAAACCAACTTCTATAGTGAGATTTGTACCAATTTATATACAATTACAATTTAATCATATCTCTAATCATACAACAACATAAATAAAACAAGGATGATCAACCAGAACAAACAAAGAAGTTCTGTATTTTGTGAAAAGGTATCTCTGTAACTAGCCACTAATAGATTAATTTAGAATCACAATCAGCATCACTTGATTTTAAATTTCTAACAATTTAAACAGTATCAAATGCTTTTAAAAAAGCATTTATGCCAAGCATAAGAAGGTTACCTTCAAAAGCATTTTATAGGCCTCCAATAAACGATTGGCTGCTGGGCCAAATCCATGAAGTTGAGGAACCTCCATCATGTGTGTCCATGGACGAATTTCCTACACAAGAAATTTTTTAAAAGCTTTCCCCAGACGTACACCACTAGTGATACCAAAAAATTAATACATTAAAGTACACCACTAGTGATTAAACTGTAAGTATACAGCACTATTTAATATCAGCAAAATGTATCAAAATCACCTAGGTACAAGATAACTGACAATTTTAGTTATGGTTATAAGTATTCTATGCCCATGTCATGTCCTTCCTTTATTTCTGAGCTATACCTAGTCAATTACAGGTTTTCGTAAGGGTCAATTAAAATTAGCAGTTTCAGTGGCAGCAGTACAGTGATCATATCACCACCGAAATCAGCTATTCTGGTTTAGATGCTCAAATTATGGTATATTTAGAAATAAAAAAACCCTGACTAATTGAAATTTAAAGCGAGGATAGTTCCATCATTCATTGCCATATTTTTTTCTTCACTTATATATTTATTTGACTGGATTCAAGTAATTTGGATAGGGAATGCAAAACATATTAGAGCAAGGCATGATCAAACCTTGGTGTAAATCAAATTGAATGTTCTAGCTGTTTCTAGGAAAGACTCCAAATGTGCCCTCAGTTGGGCTTCCACCTCTGTATACTCCTCATCTGGATGGTAAGCATGCTACAAACAGGATAAGATAGCAACAATATCAAAATATGTACGATAATATTACACAGAAATACATTGAAATTAAAGTCTCATCCTGTAAAACATAATAATAAGAAGAAGAAAATAAGATATTAAATTACAAGTGGAAAAATAGCACACAATGTCGACAAAAATTGGAAGAGACAAAGATGAAACTCACAAAAACAAGAATTGAAAAGAATAGCTTCGTTTGGGAGAACTTTCTGTTTTAATCTCCTATTTTCACAACTAATTAGAAAACTGGCGTTCTGCTTCCATTTTATTTCCCGATTTTAGATTTGTATGGGAAACAATGAGAACATGAGACAGTGAATACAAGATAACTTTGTTGTAATTATTTTTGACAATATAAAAAATATTACCTTATTTTCACTTGACTTCCAGAATTCAAATATATAGAGAACAATAACATAGTGTTGCTACTATTTCCTATAGAAGTCGTCGAAAATAAGTAAAAACATGGCAACATTGATGCAATTATTTGTGAAAATAGAAAATGAAAACAAAACCTTTTCTTAATCCAAAAAGTATTCAGTGTTTTTTCTTCATTGCCAGCAGATATCTTCACCGATAATTATAAAAGTGTCATCTTGAGTTCATTTTATTTCCTATTTTCATAAATTCGCAAGGCAAATGACTCAACTAATTCAATATAGCATTGCAACTATTTTCAAAATGATGAGAAAATTAAATTACAGCAATCAAATGGTGAAGTAAATTTTTATTAGCTCTTAGTGTAGAGTAGTGTATAAGAACATCTGCCTAAATCTATAACACAACAATATTTGAAAAAAATAGCAGTACTAAACAAGAAATGCATGACATGACAATTAATCAAAAGCTCAACTCGCAGAGGATCACCAGAGGAAAACTATAACATAATGCAGTGTCAATGAGAAACTTGGTTCATGTCCTCTTTCAATAAATCCTTGGAAAAAATTAGAAAAGGCAAGATTAAAGGCAGAGAAAGAGGATCAACGAAGAAAATTAAGTATTTGGAAACTATCTGGGAAGAAACTGAAAAACAGTGCTATCATAGGTTTATTTTGGTAAAAAACAAAAATCGTCAAACATACAGTACACTAACTAGGTGAAACAATATGGCTTGAAAGAAAAAAAGTCGGACAAAAAATAATTCAATCTACTGATTAATTCCCAGCTACAGATATCATACCATATGACTATTAAAGACAAGTGGGTTGAAAAGTTCACTACCTTGGACGCCAAGTCATCAACTTTTTGTTGAAGATTCAACAATATTTTTGATTGTTCAGAAAACTTTGACTCCAGCTCAGAGACATCTGGCCTGAAAATATTTTGATTAAAAAACCAGAATGTTACTACATCTCATGGGAGACCATTTCTTTTACTAGAAAAAGATAAACCATTTCCATCAACTGAACTTCCAATAGAACATATTTTCTATATATTTATATCAATTGAATTCAAAAACTGAATCCAAAGTGTAAGCAGCATTTGAGTGCCCAACTTTAAAGAAACACAATAATCTTAAAAGCATAAAAAAACTTTAAAATGATGGAACCATTTTAATTATTTATGTGTTTAATTTGTAAGTCTGTGAGTGCATACGAACCTATACTACCTGTTACTTTTTAAAGCAAGATTATTTTTATTTCATTTTAAAGAAAAATAAGTTCAAATGGCAGAAATGAAAATGCACAATTAAGGAGAAGGATAAAATATTCTCCAAGACCAAAAAAAGGGTTAAAAACAGTGAAAACAGAAATACCAATAAAGCATAGAAATTTGTGCAGTCCCTGAATGATACAAACAGAAAGTCCTTTGAAAAAGACACTGGCAGAGTCTAGTGTGCATTATATAGCATCATTTATGGTTACTAAGTAAGGTTAGAGAATCATTTGTAGAGTCGTTATCATAGCTTATTTTTAAATGTTTATGACCCGATATTATTTATGAAGTATGTGATCTCTGCTAGGGACGGGCTGTGGTTCTGTAGTGTTTTCTGTTAGTTTCCTACTCTATATTAGATTGTAAGATATTTGTATCTAGCTAGTTTCAAGTTGCCCATTATCTCAATACTGCCGCCTATCAGACTGATTACAAATAAGAACGATTGTAATAGAAAATGCCATTGTACCTAGTGATCCAGCTTTTGGAAAATGACAAATAGCTCCCTAATTTTTTTTCCTCCCAAATTCAATAAGCAAAAGCCATTTTAATTTATTAAGCCATGCATCAATCAATAATTTCTGTAGCATTTGCCACAATCAATGCTCTAAAGAACAAATTAATGCAAAAAATTTGATGGTATTCTACATAATTGAATATCAACCCAAATATTTAGCCTTCCATCTTCCATTGAACAAAAGGTTGCCTCTATGGACACCAGAATGAAATTTTCACTAGCAATCATGAGTTTATATCTTCACAATGTTAATATTTGCACAGGACAAACTGTTAAATACTGCTTTCCTGTGCATAATCATGCAATATTTTAAATTTTACCCTCGGAATAGTTCTCCCAGAACTTTTAAGCAACACTTAATATTGCATCATAAACCATGCTAATGCAGTTCAAAGATATGCTCTAATGTCTTACAGATGTTAACCCTATATCAAATGTTAAATAATTTGGTGAGTTAAGATACAAATGTAGGATCATCATTATGAAATAAAGATATTTACTCAAATAATCACAGAATGGGAAGGTAAATATCAATAAGTAAATGAAGAAACTTTTACAATGGATATATAGATTGAATCTGAACATCTGCAGGAAACAATTTGCATTCTTCAGAAAATATTTGTGCTTGTTTTTCTGCAATAGAATCTATCAATTGAATGTCCTTGGCTACCTGCTCGTCAACACTACAGAAAACAGAATAAAAACCAAATTTATGTCAATTCTTCTCTGCAAAAAAAAATTACAGGAAAAAAAATCATCAGTTAGAAATATTTAAGACAATGGACAACCTCCATTCCGGATTATCTGCACATATTGTTGCCTCCACTAGATCTACAATAAGACGAAGCATTTCAGTGCGGTCTTCATAGCTTCCATGCCCCTATCACATATTTGAATAATATTTACCAGCTTTCAAGGTAAAATCATTACAAGTACACATGAATATCACTGTAATGCATAGCAAATCACATTAGGACATAAAATATTAAATATTCACTCTTCTCCATATAATCAAAAGATGATAGACCAATGGACACAACTTACAGGACAAAAATAGACCACTGGAAAAGCCTGTCAGTAACCTCCTTTCTTTATTAATACACAAGAATACTTTCCTTTTTATTAAACCATTAGGGTTAGATAAGAATTTTAGGGAAGTTTCAATGGGTTAGCTATTAATGATTAATGGTACATGTCAGTTAGATAGAGAATAAGACACAACCAGACCAATCAATTCCTACGCTTTATTTAGCACATTAACTAGTACTTCCCAGTTCAGCTACTTTCCAATTATTCTTTCCGCTTTAAGCCTTGACTTAAAATTTATAAATATGTTCCATAAAGATAACTAAAATCTCTTTATGAATGCGTCCAGGTAGTCACAAGCATTAATATTCCCTGATACTACATCTGCTAATCTAAACAACTCTTTCAAACAGTTTTGAATAGGTATCACTAAAATTGGTACATATAATTCAGAAAAACAATCATAAGCAACTTTTTCCCGTTAATAATGTAAAGCTCAAGTATAATAATAATCTTTACCATATTGCGATCACTTATTAGATTTCAGACAAATAACTAAAATCAATAACCCAAAAATGGGACATTGCCAAAACAATTCGGAAGGTATGCACAAATACCACAGGAGAATATAGCTTGAGAGATCAGAACACAGCAAAAAAAAAAAGATCAATAAGTACATTACTATCAGCAATAAGAGCAAGACCATATGACAAATTGTGTGTGTGTGTGTGTGTGTGTGTATATATATATGAAAGAATACAATGTAAAAGGAGATATAGAAGAATTCTTACAATTTGAGTTTGAATCTAACTCAACCCCAAAAAGTTTGCTCGTGAGGAAAGGATTGCCTCTTATTTACATTATTTTAGCCGAATATCTAACTGGTATAGGATATCCACACACAAGCCTCACACTGAGGGCTACACATGTCAACCATGAATTTTATAGACTAGTGGTTGGTAACATCCTAACAATGGGTGGCCCAATATGCCCAACAACAACTACTAGAATAGGATCTAATTCCCAAAAGCTACCTCACGAGATGAAGGTTGACCTTACTTAGATACACTATTTGATCATATCATACCACTAATCAATATGAGATCTCTAACAAAAGTAGAATATCAAACCTATTGAAAAACTAAAAAGGCTCATAAAACAGAAAAAATGGAATTTAAGAAGTCCATATGCACCCAGCAGTTTATCTTTAACGCTTCTTATAGCTACAAATTCAGTAAAATGGTAAGCCAAGAAATCAAAATAACTAACCTGAATGGCTTCCGTATCTACAGTTGTTGTAATACCCAAAAATTTGGCAATCTCTGCCAAATCTGCAAATTGCAAGTCATGAGAAACAAAGTTACAACGAGAGAAAGCACAATCAAAAAGTGCAAGAGACAAATTTATTTAAAAGTAATCACCCGCTAAAAAGATATACATTGTGCATCAGGAAGATGAATAAGAAAATGGAAATTTACAGACCAACTTACACAAATAAATTGATACTCAAATGCAGCAACTTCTAGATGGAAAAAATAAAATAAAAAAACAGATGGTTTCACCAGAGCTTTATAAAGAAACATAAAAGAAATTGGAAAATTTTACAAAATGTGGAATAACATCACACCTATCAGCATAAAAAATATATGAAATTGTTCTTTCTTGCAGGATACACACAGAATAGAACTCAGAAACTACACCATTCAAGGATGGTTGACTTAGAGTGGTACACTAAAACAAATCAAATAGCACAACCTTGATAACACAACACAAACAACTTTTTTCTTCTATACATACAAATGTAGAAGTCTGCACAAATCACAAACTCAGAAAGAAAGCTTGGATACTTGGTTGTGAACTAAATTGGAAATTTAAAAACAAGACAATAAGAATACTTACACTGAATTCGACCTGTCTCCTCATCACGATCAGGACTATCCCCTTGTAAGTTTTGTTGAGAAAAGGGTGACTTATCACCTAAAAGCCTGTTTTATATATAAGTACCAAATCATTTCTTCTTAACATTGACAAGAATACTTAAAACTTGTAACTAGTAGTTCTGCATGTAGGAAAAAACCAGACCATGTTGGAATTGCTAGAGCTAAGCATCGCATGAAGAGGGTAGCAAATAGAAATAGTAGTGTTGGATATACTAAAAGGTAGGTATTGGTGTGAATGCGTTGCTAATCAGAACTCTTTCAAGCAATTCATGTAGAGCCTGGAAAGAGGAAAAAAAAAAAGCAAACAAACAGGGGAGTGCGGAAACTATTTTCACCTCTGAATGGATGTAGATAACCAGCCTACAACTTCCCAAAACATATTTTAAGAATTTGCACTAAGTCCAAGAGCACAGTAAATGTATATTAGGACCCACAACAAATCGTTAAAAACCACGCATATGGGATACACGTATACTACTACGCCTAGCTTTTGCGTCAATATGGCAACAAGATGGGGTTCCAAATAGCATAAGTAAACCCATGTAAAGTCATGATGATGGTTGTATAAAAAGACAAGTACTCGAGTCTAAGACCCAGCAACTCCAGTGTCTATTAACTTGTTTTCCAGCAACTGTTTTCCAGCAACTACTTCAAATACAAAAAAGATAAATGAACTTTCAGAAGCAAAGAAAACTAAGATACCGAAAGAAGAGCCACTCCAGAAGAGCATAGCGCTCCATGCCAGCAAATAGGAGCGACTGTGCAGGAGCATTCGCTCTAGGATAATTTAGGTCCGCCAATTTCTTCCGAATCTCTTCCATTTGCCTCGACGCCATCTTCTGCAGTAACTTATTCTAACTTATTTCATCTGACTCTCACACTTCCTCTTTAGTACGGAGCAGGTCCTTGTGCTCCTCTCGATACACTAAGATAAAGCGAGACAAAATTATGTCAATTTATGAAACAAACTCAACCAACACTATCACTCACATCAGTTCATAGATCTAAAAATTAAAATAACCTCGAAGTGAATTGCAATTTAAAAACATTTCAAATGCCACCCCTAGCAAAATAAAAAGCTCCAGAACGATCCGAAAATCAAATTTTATAACCGATTCAGACACGAAAATTTGAAAATCGATAGTAGTCAAAGCAAAAAACGGATCCACCGTGCACTCTCGATTACAAATGCCAGCAACGGCATTGCGCCAAACCTAAGGGCGACACGTGAAGTGACGCAAGTCAAGTGCGAATTGGCGAAGGATCGAGCTGTTACCTGAGAATTGTCTTTCTTCTCCTGTTTCGCGTAGCGCGGTGGACAACGGCGTGGAGAACAACGTAGAATCGGACGGAATGGCAGCGGCAATGTTTGACAGAAAAAAGAGATAGAGTGTGTATGCAGAGGACAAAGAAATGGAGAATGATGAATAACGAACCACACCCTGTTTTCTGGGTGGAAGGTGCTCTTACTTCTGTTACTCCCTTTCTGTGCTAAAGATTTCAATTCAAGTTTTACTTGTATCCAATCCCCATTCTGTCCTCGCACTTTCAACCTTTTAAGTTTGTTACACTCTTTGAACTTTGTGGAAAATCTAGGGTAACTTCTAAGAAATTTGTCCATAAATAGTATTTTCTTTATTAGTTTCCCAAAAGGTTGAAGAAACGAATTCTCATCTCTATTTAAATGAATATAGGCGTAAATCACATTAGAATTTTGATTTGGATATTTTATATTTTAATTTATTATTCATTTTTAACTCACTATTTCAATCATTTTTATATTATCTCATCACATTATTCAAAAAAATAAAAATAAATTATTTAAAAATTATAAAAATTATGAATTAGAAATACGTAAAAAAAAATGGATTAAAATATTATTATTATTTAATTTTTAAAATCTCAAATTTTGAAAGGTTTTGAAAGTTTTTTTTACCCAGTTCGGTGGAAGAAAATGGAAAAAATTTAAACGAAATCAAAATAAAATAAAATTATTTTAGGTTAAACGCTTTTTGAAATAATTAATTAAATGTGGGAACAAAACAATTTAATTGATTTGAGAGATAGAAGAAAGTAATAAATAATGTCAGGAGGAACAGGTTTTGTAGAAAATTTTAAAATTAAAAAATATAAGAAAATTAAAACATTTTGTCGATTTATTATTATTATTATTATTATTATTATTATTATTATTATTATTATTATTATTATTATTATTATTATTATTAGTGAAATATGTAAAGCCCTCTTATTTCAGTCCCAATCTTTAAGGGCTGCCCCAAGGTTTAATGGGTTTAAGGTTTGGTCCATAGGGAGCTAAATGATCCAAAACTTGTCCTAACCCACTCATTCTTATTATTTCAGAAAAATAGTTCTCCCTTATTTTCTCTTTGAGCAACTGTGAAACTCTGCTGCGGTTACGCCATTGTTTTTCATCAAGTGAACTCAGACCAGTTCTCTACTCTTCATAAGTCAGCTTCCAACTCATGCTCTTGCTCCATTTTGTTCATTCTTCGTAGTTCCAACTAGGGTTGTCTTAATGAACTCGTTTTAAGCTCGTTCCACTGTTTTTCAGCACTCAAAGCTATTGTTTGAGCTACTGTTCGTCACAGTTCGGGTGTTGAAGTCCTCTGCTAATCCTTTCCTAGTAAGGGAAGCTAGGGTTTCATGTTATTTCTATTTTATGCGATTAATGTTTTGTGAAATATGAAAAAAGTGTAAAATCCTAAAAAATGGCGTTTTAAAAGTGATAGTGGTTTAAAAATAGTGAGACTTGATTATTTTAATATTAAAAAATTTTAGTATAAATAGAATTGTCATAGACGAGTTTCATTATTTTAAAACATACCATCTCTCTAGAAACCACTTTTCTAGAGTTCTCTGACTTCTCTCTAGAGGTTCTGTCTCTCTGGTCGCTGATTGAAGAACCGAGACCGTAGGATTGATCCTCTCGGCGAGCTCTTCAAATTGGACCGATCAGTTTCTCCGTTCGTGTAAGTTGAGTTTCCGTTCTCTTTTTAGTCTTTTCTGTTTTCTGTTGCATGCGAGCTCTCTTCCGCTTGCATGCGATATTTTAATCATCAATATGAGTCTTTGTTGATCAGTGATCATAATGTTAGGTCCTGGTCGTTCTTATGATGTTTCTATGTGTAGATAGAGCATCCTGTGGAGTTAGATGCGTTTTGGTGTTCTTTGAGCGGTTTGGGTCTGCAGAGTCGCTTTGTCAGGTAAGGGAAGCTGATAATTTGATTTAATTAGAGGATACAATGAATGTAATTGTGTGTAATTAGAATTGATTGTTTGAAGTATGATGGAATGTGAATTGTTTGATGTTTGGTATAAGTGAAATTGTGATTGCATTCTGTGAATTGAGGTTGAATTGGAAAATGAACACTTGAATCATGGCTCTAATTGGTATCATCTCACTTTGCTTAAAAACCATTTTGAAAACTAGACAGCACTGCCATGGAGGTGCCAATTTGGGTCATGAAATCAAGTGAAACATTTCCCAGTGAAAACCAGAATATATGTTGTTTTCTGGTGTGAGGTTGAGCCTCAGAATTCAAGGCTGAGCCTTGAAAAATGCGAGAGGATCAACGTTGAGCGCCAGTCCAGCGGTGCTTGGCGCTGAAAAATGCGAGAAGAATGAGGCTGAGCGCCAGCCGAGCGGTGCCCCAACGTTGGGACCCCTGCAGGTCTAGAACGAAATTTTAATGCTGAGGTTGAGCGTTGGAATCTGAGGTTGAGCGCTGACTGCCAGATTTTCATGTGTTTGTTGTTTTGATGTGTTTTATTGCATTAATTGATCTGAAATGGATTATTTTGATTATCTTGGTATGCTTTGAGTGAGATTGGGTGAATATGGATCTGTTGTATGTGAATTATGGAGGAATTTCATGGAGAAATTCTAAGTGTGGATGAGGTAGGGTATGCAAAGACATAAGGACTCAGTTTTGGTTGGTATCCTGACGCTCCAATAACCATTAAGGCTCATATAGAGTATAATGATTGGGTGATAACCCCTGGACTCGATCAAGTCTTTGGCGCGAAGGAGACTTACCTAGTGTGATGATTGGGTGATAACCCCTTGAGGCCAAACTCATCAGAGTTTGGGAATCATACACGGTGCAAGCCACCAAGAGGTCCGATGTTAATTGCATATATCCGAATAATTGAGTCTAGAGTTGAATGGTGTGTGAGTATTGGAATGTTCCTGTATGAATTTGTAATAATTGATTGTTATTATGCTCTTACTCTAATGTAACCTTCTTTAAATCATTATTAGCTTACCCTTGCTTTCTGTGTTTCTGTCTCGTGTTGTATGTTTTCCTTTTGCGATGATCACCTTTTCGGTGGGAGCAGATGTGGTTGCAGTGTCAAGGGCACTTCTGGAGGATGAGAATCCATCGTTTAAGGTTGTGGAGGAGCTTTTTAGTGGGAGCTTTAGCAGGGGTCAGTTTAAGCATAGAGTTTACTAGTTTAGTTTAAGTGTATAATTGATATATTTTTATAGTCATATCTTTTGTAAGACTGTATTAATATATTGTGTACACTGGATTATCTGGTTTGGAACTATGATGCAACTCCCTATTTTTATTAGTTTCAAGCTACTAAAATTGGGATGTTACAAAAAGTTTGGGGAAAACGTTAGTTTTTGGTATATTTCTGAGTTAGGGGTTCAAATATTCATGAAACTGTGATATTTGACGTTATTTCTCGTATTCTTGATGCATCGCGCAGTCGCTGGGCGAGTTGACTTGGTCGTTGGGCGACTGTGTATTTTTCTGATATGCGTAGTTTTAGTAAAATTGACTTTCCCGACTCATTAACCGTTGGATTGAGCTCAAATTTTGACATTTGGTTCATAACATGCTATTTTATGGTTTGACCGGTTGGATCGTCGATTAAATGTCTGTAGCTTGAGAAATGTGTCACGCATTACTACAATGATTTTTGGTTTTGTGATAATAAATTTTCTTAGGAATTTTGGTGTAAGAATTATGGTTGTGGGTTGTGCTTGATTGTATGGAATTGCAGGTACTTAAATGTTGGCACTCATTTATTTAGGATGAATACTATTTTGTGATATATGTGTATGCATTTATAAAGTATGAGGTGAATGAATTTGCATGAGTGATAGGATTCATGGATTGTGAATGATGATATGTAACAATACCATTGTTGGTTGCAGGTAGGGTTGGGCAAAATGTACTGAACTTCACTAAACCATTAAAAATTGCACTGTACTAAAAGACAGTTCCTTTAAACTGCACTGAACTGAAAAACAATTCAAACAAATTGAACTGAACTATTTTTTTTCTGACAAACTGAACTGAACTGCACTAAACTGCAGTGAACTATAATATGAACTGAACTGTTATAAACAGATCTGTTTTACGACCTGCATTATTCTTGAACTGAACTGCATTATTTTTGAACTTAACTATAATATTTTTGAATCATTTTTAAACCGAATTGCTTTGATTTTGAACCAAAATGTATTATTTTTTAATCAAATTGCACTAATTTTGAACCAAATGTACTATGTTTGAACTGAATCGTAATATTTTTGAACCAAATTATACTGATTTTGAACCAAAATTTACTAATTTTGAACTAAATTGCACTATTTTTGAACTGAATTGTACTATTTTTGTACCGAATTACATTGATTTTGAACCAAACTGCTTAAGAAAATTACAAAATCCTAAACAACATGAGCAAGTTTTGTATTTCAAAAATCATATTGAAGACAAATAAGGTCATCCATTTTTCAACGAAACCAACACCATATATATCATACTTCAATAGATCAAAATCAACATATTAATACGTGTTAATACAAAGGTTTATATCTTAATACATATGTTTTATGTAACTAAAATTAATTATTAACTAAAAATTAGTAAAATATATTAACTTATATAATTTTATATATTTTTATTTTATGCAACTAAAGTTAAATTGGAAACTAAATATAAAAATATGACTTAAATTTATATTTTACATTTTGTTTTCTTAAAAATATAATATATTTTCGCAATTTTGTTTCTAAATATAACATATTTAAATATTTATTAGTATATTCCACCTTGGCAAATCCTACACCACCCCATTTTTTGTCCTTCAATGTCCTTGAGAAACCTTATTGTTAACTAAGGGAAAATAAACTTAATCATGAATAGTACAATATTTAACTATTAGTGCAAATAGTTAATCAATTCAAGTACAATTTTTCAAAACTTTAACTAATCAATAGTACAATTCAGTTTTATTATTAATAGTTAAGTTGTTTTTAGTTTGATATAGTTTAGTTAACTATGATTTAGTATAATTAAGTTATTTTTGTCTAGTCCTAATAGTTAACTACGGTTTAGTATAATTAAGTTATTTTTGTCTAGTCCTAGTTGCAGGTGACTTTTTGCTATTATAGTTGGATTAGATGGTACTATTGATCCAACAAACAACAAATTTTATTAGAATATACTCTAACTCATGACTTTGATACAATGTTAAAAATAAAAGAAAAAGAGTTAGGATAAATTCCTAATGTCTTTGACACATAAAGTTATATATTTATAAATAGAAAAATACAAAAAGATGAACCTAAGCCCATTACATTTAAAACTAACACATAATACTGTAACTAACAATATCTAATAATAGATAACCATATTTAACAAGGAGCATTAGTTCTCAAATAGGCTTGGACCTAAATTCTAATTTTACAAAACTCTAAAGCAATTGTGATCGATTTGGGCTCTCATAAGATCTAAAAGCCTAATAAAATAATATACAAATCTTGTAGAGTTCATTTATAACAAATATACTTTAACTTCTAAAACTTCTAAACAATATCAGAGTAGTCTAAGTCGAACAGGTCATATGTCCCCGTTTGAAATCTCTAGAAGTGTAAAATCCAATGCAACTAGAATCAAACAAAAAATGATGTCTAAAAAAAAGTTATGACCAAAATAGTAAACAAATGTTAGATGTGCTAAAAATAAAAAATTAAAACATTTATTACTAATAGACCCAATTTATTATTAATAAAAGAAAATGAACATTAAAAATAAAGCAAATAAAAAGTTCAATTGATGTATGATAAAGCTATAAATATATGTACAAAAATATGTGTTATCAAGGAATCACTTTAAATGGCCCTCTCCTAAATTACACAACTATGCCTTCTCTCATTTGAAGGAAAAAGTCTGCACCATTTTGAAACTTTCCACTCAAATAACATGGAAGATTTGTACTACCGTCAACCTTACTAACGAAATACTGTTAAATTAGATACAATTTTGTTCAAATATTTACTAATGACAATCTCAATTGTTAACTTGGAAATCCCAATTTCCATTTCACAATGATTGAACTGTATGCCAAGTTAACAAGATTTACAAACAAATTGCACCTTCTAACTCACCAAGAACATCAAGCTCTTCCATTAAAGTCCTATAATATGGAGAACGAAAAGAAGTTACCAAAATTAACTATCGACATCCAGTTAGAGTTAGTAATAAAAAACATGTAACAATACAATTCAAATGCAAAATGATGTTAACGTCCAACAAATGATTAATCATTGAAAAGTACACAATATTTTAACCCAAGTGTGTAGCACGAAGATTCAATCACAAATATTGAACTGTTTGTTTGAACCAAAAATTTGAGCAAGGAACACTTAAAACCTAGTTCGGAACTAGAAGATAATACCTACATCAACCATTACGACTAAATAAGATTTACATTTTTTTAAACAAGTTACCAAAGTTAACTATCGACCATTAATTTCATGTATAATCTAACACACCTCCCTTTAATTATTATACAAACTACATTTCAATTAATCATCACCTCTTATTCAATTTTTCTTTATATAATTTATACACAAATACTATTACATAATATTTTTATTAAACTTTACACTAAATACAAAAAACTAATTTATTAATAACAAAATCTTCCATTACAATTATGAATTATTTTTTAATTTAACATTTTAAAATTACAAATAATTAAACCTAACATTTCTTATAATTAACAATATTTTTCGCCAATTTTATAACATAAAATATTTTTTTTAAATCATTATACATTGAAGAAATTTTTAATGTACAAAATAAATATTACTTTTATGATTACAAATATCTACTGTGCTAAATTTAGATCCGTATTTTGTTAATACTACAGTAATATATATATATATATATATATATATATATATATATATATATATATATATAATATAAAAAACTGCTAAGGTATTTTTTACCTAAATTCTACAATATATTTATTATTTTAACTAATCCAAGCAACTTATTTTTGGTTTTACTTCCTTTATTTATACTTATTTTTATTAATCCAAATTATACATATTTGTATTGGCCTATATCTTCATGGTCTTCTTTCCCAAATAGAGTGTACAGAGATATATTAATAATAAGGTTATAAAAACAAAACTAACAAGTAATTCATCATAAAATCATAGTACATATACATCAAGAGTTTCTGGTGGGCCATTTAAATTCTTTAAAACAATCAAAAATTAATTTATCATCGTATACATAACAACACAATTAATTAAGTTCTAGTTCTCTTTTTTTATACCACTAAAATAATATATTTTTTTAAATCAATACAGTAATTTTTAGTGCAAGTTTGAAATTTTATTTATATGTTACTTTCATTAATTTTTATTTTATTTTTCAACAAATCAAAAGTTGAAAAATTCAATCCAAAATAATTTTACAAAACTAAATTTATTATTTACTCCCCTTTATCAAATCAATTGAAATATATTATCCCCAATTTTAATAAATTATTTCAAAAACCATTTTACTTTTAAAATCAATTTTATTTTCTTTTATGTTTTCTTTTTCATTTCTCTTTCCCAACACGTAAAAAGAATTACAAAACGGCCTGAAATTGAGCCCATATTTGTGTCACTGGTCCAATTAAACGGACCAACTTCCTACCTCAGCGTTTTCTTCCTGCACTCCCAATATGTTTTCTGCACTCCAAATATTTTTCTAAATCCATAACTGTCCTTTGACCATTTGATCCCGTTGCATTAAATGTTTGAAATTTTAAATCTCTCCCCTCTCTCTTTCTCTCTCTCTTATTTGATTTGATGAGAACGAATCGTCTGACTATTTTAACCTTGCACCGTCTTCACCCTCAATCCCACGAACCCTCCCTCCTTCCCCACCTCAATCCTTCCTCGTTGTGGTGTGTCATTGTTTGCTCTCTCCTCTTCTTGTCTCCTATATTCCTCAACATTTAACAGATAAATTGGTCCTTTGTTAGTGTTTTTTCCGTTTTGCCTCATGCCATGTTTGCCATATATATATATATATATATATATATATATATATATATATATATATATATATATATATAGGAATCATTTAGTTTCGGTGAGAATAGGTACATATATACACTTCGTTTTGCTGTCGAAACAATGAACCCAAAATCGGAAGTGGATTTCTGTAAGCAAAGCTTGACATTGAACCTAAAATTGGAAGTCGACTTCCGTAAGTCATTTAAAATTGAAAGTTGACTTACGTAAGTCAAGTGTGACTTTCGTAATTAAAACATACTAAAAGTGGACTTCTGTAGTGGAGGAAAACCAATTCAAAACTCTCACCAGAAGTCGACTTTTGTAAGGTTACTACACGCACCGCATGTCGACTTTCGGTGAATCAAATTGGGAACCGGGACACGCTTCCGAAAGTGGGCTTTACTCACCCGGATGTCGACTTTCGGTGAAAGTTGATTTCGGATGTCGACATCCGGTTAATTGCCTTTACGAATGTGGGTTTGGATTTTTGAATGTGGACTTCCAGTTACATTTGTTTTCAGATGTGGCTTTCTTGTTCTGGATATCGACTTCCGATTTATATAATTATTTTTTGTTTATCATTTTAAATGTTTTTATTTTTAATATTTGTGAAATATTTTAGTTTTTATGTAATTTTTTTAGGGTTTTTATGTTGTAATTTTTAATTGTAGGTAACTTTAATTTTAATTTTAATTAATTATAATTTTAATATGTCTTTTAATTTGTTAATTACAGACATGGCTAGGACAAGAGGAACATTTGTACCTCATGGCGGCCCAAGTTCTTTACATGCTAAGGCTTTTGAGCAGGAGCCTAGACGTAGACCTACGACATCTACTTGTAGAAGAGGTAAGGGCCGTCATGGATATAGTGGTCCATCAGCTTATGGAGAAGCCGGTTCATCAACAGGTCATGGAGAAGCTGCTCCATCATCAACAACTCCTGCAGATATTCATGAGGAGCGAGAGAATGTCATCCAGCATGTGGAGGTTGTTGCGGAGAAGGACCACAATGGTTTGGATGATTTCCTAGAGGACCCAAGGATACTTCTCTATTGACTAGAGGATTTCCTAGAGGACCACGATGATCTTACATTATATACTTGCTTTATCGTTGTGACATTACACTTATTATTTTCTTTCAGAGTGAGTAGAATATTTGCAAGTTTGACTTAACTCTTAGACATATCAACAAGCAAGGATTGTTTAGAAGATTTTAACTTCTCAACAAATGGGTGACTAGCTAAGGTCTGAGACACATCATAGTTATGATATCCGCAGATTACCTTCAACATCCAACCATCTCCATTACTAATTGGCTTGCCTCTCAATTTAAATGGACAATCACTTCTTGTGCCAAAAACACTAGGTTGAACATCAAATTTGTATTTCCTATACTTTCCACCCCTTTCACACCCTAACAATACATACGTTTTCCTTCAAAGTTGACCAGTAGCTTTGCCGGATCTTATAGTGACAACAACAAAACCAAGATCAAATGTTATCCCTAGAACCAACTGAATATATTTGCTTAGTTGTAAAATTATTTGTGTAGTCTCCCTCGCACATCTCATTTATAAAAGAAGAGAAATAAGAGATGAAACTTGAATTTACTTGTGATTCCATGAAAGTTAAAGGGAGATCATCCATCTTACATAACTTTCACCACCTATAACCTAACATCAATATTCAATACCACTTTTTTCAACAATAAAAAATATAAAAAGAAAATAAAAATATTCATGCAATAATAAAATAAATATAAAACATAAATAAATAAAAAACCTATATAAATAGTAAACCGTAAAAAAATATCAATTAGAACTAAATAATATTAAGAAAATAAAAATAAATAAATAAATAAATAGTAAACGTAAAAAAATAACAATTAAAACAAAAATAAAATAAAACAATAAAAGATATAAAAAGATGATAGAAATATTCATGTAAAAAAATATAAAACATAAATTAATGCTTAAAAAAATAATAATTGAAACACAATGAAAATAAAAAAAAAATTGATAATTTTTTTACATTAATCGGAAGTGGAGTTCGGAAACAACCAAAACACCCATGAAATTCATCGAACAACACATAATATGGAGAATAAAACAACTCAAGCTTCCCTTACTTAGTGTGGTCACACCTCATGCTTGCAACGTAAACCAAGGGAGAAAGAAAAACAAGAGAAAATATACAGCCCACAATATATATTGGATTCGTTACCTCTGCACCATAGAACCTTGAAGAATAAAACATAAAACTGAGAACCCCACCCCAACCCACACGTGAACCAGAAGCACTCCAAACCCTCAAGAAAAGAAAAAAAAAATCACAAAAAGACATGTGACAACACCATAAAACCATTGCTGCATTATATTTGAGAACGAACTAAAACCGCACTTACATGAATGGAACATGACCGGGGTATATGGACGAAAACAAATCACACTTTACGTATGGCATCTAACGTGTGATTGGACATAATAGTGTAAGACATCCGCCTCTGCAACACTCCACCACCAAAGGTGAAGGTTCAAGAAGGGTAAAAAACCTAAGGACAACGAAAGCCCGTAACGAAATGCACACACTGAAGCATATCGATTAGGTTTCAAGGAGAACCCCAAACGTGAACCAAAGAAACCACCAATCCCATGGGTTTTCGATAAAACATCGAAGCAATTGGTATAATGATACAACAAATGCTAGCACTTCCAAAAGGCCCACACGTGAGCACCAAAAGCCCAAATGGATGGCAGACTTCATTTAAAAATTGGGTTGTTTGTTAGCTACTATATTATGTTCTTTTATATTTTTATGTTTGTATTTTGGGCACTTTAGGCCCATTAAACTTTCCCTATTTTAGGGTTATCAATGAAGGAATGAAGGCAGAGAATGTTTATTTTCAATATTTTAGTGTCTTCTCCTTTTCCCTAGATAGTCTTATAGAGTTACTGTAGCAAAGGCCTAATATTGGTGCTTTCATTACTTTCTCCATGCCTCCCAAACCTTAATCCAAAGAGCTCGAAGAGATCTTGCATGCCATTCAGAATCGCTTTTCAACCATCCAGATTCACATGGAATCCCAAGACCAACGTCAGAATGCCCTTGAAGCCAAAAACGGGTCCATCCAATCTTCCCTTTCCTTCCTCATCGACCAAGTTTCCTCTTTACCCCTTCCTTTTTCTCTATCTTTTAGTTCATCTACCCAGATTCCACCACCAACCCCCATAGTCACCTCAAGTCCGTTCATACCCAACCCCTTCAACACCCAACTCCACGATTCCAATACAGTCACCACACAAGACCTTCACCATCAATACCCACCACCACCACCCCTGCTTTGATACGACCCCTAAAACTCCAACTAGTGTTTTTTGAAAGTCCAGAACCTTTAGATTGGTTATTTCAGGCTGAACAATACTTTGTTTTTTATCAAATACCACTAAACAATGTTTATCCATGGTAGCCTTCCACATGAAAGGAGAGGCCTTAAGTTGGTTTAAATGGATGCACCAAAACCACATGTTCACAGATTGGTCCTCCTTTACTCGTTCTCTTGAGCTTCGTTTTGGACCTTCCTCTTATACAAATCATTAAGCTGAATTGTTCAAATTACAACAACGGGGCACTGTTTCGGAATACTAAGCACATTTTGAAAAATTATGCAACCGTGTCATTGGCTTATCCCCTGAAATCATCCTCAACTACTTTATTTCTGGCCTTCAACCAGACATCAAACGTGAATTAACCGTCCTTAACCCTTACTCCATTTCCCAGGCTATTGGCCTTGCCAAGCTTATTGAAGATAAAATCCGAGACTCCAAACCTAGACCCCCACGAGCCTTCCCCCCAACACCCAACACCCCTATCCACCCACATCTCAACACCGCCCCTCTTCCTCTCAAACTAACCCCCTCCCACCTTTCCTATAAAAAAACTCACCCCCACACAACTCCAGGAACTTAGAGCCCAAGGTCTCTGCTATAACTGTGATGAAAAATTTACCCCAAGCCATAAATGCACTACTTCAAGATTTCTCTTACTCCTTGATAACCTTGAAAACCCTACTGACCCACCCTTAGACAACCCAAACCCCGAAGAAACCCCCTGAAACCATTCATTTTCATCTATCTCCTCACACCCTTACATGCAACCCTTCCCCACAAACATTGAAATCTACAGGCATCATCCACAATCTGCCAGTCACAGTCCTTGTGGACTCAGGGAGCTCTCATAACATACTTCAACCTATACTCGCTCACCATCTACACCTACCCATCAAGCCAACCCCCCTTTTTTAGTGATGGTAGGAAATGAAGCCTTTATAAAATGTCAAGGTCAGTGTCCCTCAGTTAACATTTCCCTCCAAACTGTAAATTTCACTATTCCTTTTAACCTCTTACCTATTGAAGGAGCTGATGTAGTATTGGGTATTGAATGGTTACGGACATCAAGTTCCATTCAAGCAGACTTTTCCATCCCCATCATAGCCTTTACCCACCAAGACCAACACATTACATTGCAAGCCAAACCCAACACCATCCCCACTGAAGCAAGCTATCACCAATTCTGTCAATTCCTTTCCACACACGCAGTGGCCTCCTTCCACTTATTATCCATGGAACATCAACCTAACCCACTCTCCCATTAGAGATCAGCCTCTAAACACCCTCGTCACCACTTTATGACTTACCCTTCCCTATCCAATCCCTTCTCCCACGCCACAAAAACATTTTTCAAGCTCCCCAAGGCCTTCCGCCCTCAAGACCACATGATCACCACATTCCCTTCATTCCCAATACCAACCCTATAAATGTTAGACCACACCACTACCCCCACTCCCAAAAGGACACAATTTCTAAACTCATCTCAAACATGCTGGCAGAAGGGTTTATAAAACCCAACATTAGTCCCTTTTCCTCACCTGTCCTACTCGTAAAAAAAAGATGGCTCCTGGAGATTCTGTGTAGACTATCGAGCATTAAATACAACCATAGTTCGCGACCGTTTCCCAATACCCACAATTGATGATCTACTTGATGAATTAGGCTCAACTACAGTTTTCTCTAAGATTGACCTTTACTCAGGGTATCACTAAATTCGTCTTATCCCCGAAGACACTCATAAAACAGCTTTCAGAACTTCAGATGGACACTACGAATTCTTAGTAATGCCTTTTGGATTAACTAACGCTTCATCTACTTTTCAGGTAGCTATGAATGATTTACTTCGACCACATCTAAGGCAGTTTGTTCTTGTCTTCTTTGATGATATTTTAGTTTATAGTCCTACCTTGGAGGACCATGTTACACATTTGCAACTTGTTTTAGAGTTATTAGAAACAAATCAATTTTTTGTTAAGTTGTCAAAATGCAGCTTTGCAACCCATCTTGGGCCACCTCATTTCCCTCAAAGGAGTAGCACCTGACCCCGAGAAGGTTAAAGCAATCACAGAATGGCCTGAGCCATGCGCACTCACGAATTTAAGGGGATTTCTCGGCCTCACCGAGTTCTACAGGCATTTTGTTCGCCACTATGCCACACTCGCCGCTCCCCTCACCGATTTATTACAACAACAAAAGTTCACATGGCCACCAGCAACACAACTGGCTTTTACAAATCTAAAACAACAAATGGCTCAATTACCTACACTACATCTTCCCATCTTCACATTGTCTTTCATTATGGAAACATATGCCTCTGTAGTGGCCGTAGGAGCGGTCCTCAGTCAGCAAGAATGCCCCCTCGCCTTTTTCAGCAAAAAGATGTGTCCCTGCCTCCAAGCATCTTCAACATATATCAAAGAGATGTATGTAATCACAGAAGCAGTAAAAAAATGGCGTCAGTATTTCCTTGGCAACCATTTCAAAATATACACCGATCAGAAAAGCCTAAATACCCTTATATCCCAAACCATCCAAACACCAGAACAATAGAAATAGACTGTTAAGTTACAGGGGTATGATTTCGAGATTTTGTACAAACCTGGAAAATCTAACTTGGTGGCAGATGCACTTTCACGCCGTGATGAATCAACCTCTCCACTATTATTTGCTCTGACGTCTCTTATTCCTAGTCTCTTCAAGGAATTACAACTTTTCTACTCCATTAGTGAAGGCCAACAACTCATTAGCTCATGCATCAAAGATAATCCGCGACTGCAACTCTTCTCTATGCGTCAAGGTCTCTTGTTCTTTCGCCATCAGCTCTTCTTGCCTGCCTCTGGTGATTTTCGCCAACGAATACTCAAGGAAATGCATATGGCATCCTCCTTCGACCACCTTGGACATTCTTCACATACCACGCGATGGCACCACAATCTCAGATCTCCTACGACAACACACCATGGTTCTCCATAGCCTCAAGCAGAATCTTCGTTGTACCCGTCAACGCATGGCCGACCAAGCCAACCAGCACTGCATTAACCGAAGTTTCAACGTTCGTGACTGGGTTTGGGTTCGACTACAACCGTATCGCCAACAATCAGTGCATCGTCGATCATGCCCCAAGCTAGCACCGCGCTACTCTGGTCCTTATCAAATCCTCTGCCGCATAGGCAACGTAGCCTATGAACTCCAACTCCCTCCCACCTCTAAGATCCACCCAATCTTCCATGTTTCTCTCTTACGGCCTTTCAAAGGAAAACTTTCTCCACTCTCCGCAACTCAGTTTTCAACTTCCAAAAATACTGAACGCCACCTACCCATAATACCACACTTTAATTCAAACCTCACTTCCCAACCAAACTCATTAACTCCACCGATCCTACCAACCAACCACAGCTTACCACGTCTACACTCTCCTGAAGTTTCTAAAATCACTCACCCACCGCACTACCTCGATCCCATAAATGTCATAACCCCTCATAAATCCCATGCATTAAATGCGTCCCATCCCATCCCACCTAACTTACTCGAGCCCAACACCCCAATAACCCTTCATCTCACATAAACCCTCCAAGAGCCTATTCTTATCACGCTGCCCCATGACCTGAACACACTAACCATAACCTTGGCCCAATCACCCTCACAGACCCACTTTGAGGACAAAGCGACTTTTTCAAGGGTAGGAAATGATACAACAAATGCTAGCACTTCCAAAAGGCCCACACATGAACAGCAAAAGCCCAAATGGATGGCAGACTTCATTCAAAAAATGGGTTGTTTGTTAGCTACTATATTATGCTCTTTTATATTTTTATGTTTGTATTCTGGGCACTTTAGGCCCTTTACACTTTCCCTATTTTAGGGTTATCAATGAAGGAATGAAGGCAAAGAATGTTTATTTTCAATATTTTAGTGTCTTCTCCTTTTCCCTAGACAGTCTTATAGAGTTACTGTAGCAAAGGCCTAACATATACTATACCAAGCTAGTGAAAATAAGTAAACATGTAGCAGTAGCACTTAAATTATCTATGATAATCATAACGCGAAAACAGATGGTAAGGCCACCTGCATTTCTGGATGTCCAGTTCTGGAATAGAATGGATATCAACACACCACTTTCGGGACAAATAAATACCGAAAGTCGACATCAAATTAACTTCATTTTTGGATGTTCGTTTCCAGAAGAGTGCGGACATGGAGACATACCACTTTAGAGAAAGTTAAATACCGAAAGTCAACATTCAATTAACTTTATTTTTGGATGTCCACTTTCGAAAGAGTGCAGACATGAGACATATCACTTCTGGAATAGTTAAATACCAAAAGTCGACATCTAGTGAAGGATAATTTCGGATGTCTACTTCCAGAAATGTTGGGATTTGTTTTCTTGTTTCCGGAAGTCTACTTTCGTCTATGGATTTTGTTTTCCAAAAAGCACTTCTTTGAATGACACAAATCGGAATTCCATGTCCGGTAAATTTGCCAACCAAATGTTCACCTCCGAAAAAAGTTAAAAACCCAGCTAAATTTTTTTTGTTACATTTTAACATTTTACCACCTCAAATATATATTTATCAGACCAAATAAATCACAATCTAACATTACAATGCATACCTTTTTTGACGGAAGGAAATGAATGAAGGTTCATATGGTAGCAACAAACTGACCCAAGAATACACGAACAAATTAATGAACTGAAAAATCCTCTTCAAAAATAAGAGGATAGCAAGAAGAAAAACTTTTATGCATTGTTCTTATGAAGGAATTGCAGTGTTGAATCAGATTTGAGAGTACGAATTTCGGTCATCCACCTTGTTTGCTTTCGATGATTTGAAGGGATATACGAGTGCGTATTTGGGGGATGGATGAATTAATCTATCCCCTCAAAATTGCGAAGATAGTGCGGAATGGTTATCAAATGACGAAAATACCCTTTCTATTTATTCCATGTAAAGCACCTACATCTGCTGCCAGATTCTTTCATCTCTTCCAGATTCCTTCCTCTCTACCGAGATTCCTTACCAATATTCCCTGCCAGATTCCATCATGCATTGTTTAATTTTGGAAGATGAGTATAAAATGGAAGCATCAGTGTCATTGTGAATGGTGGTTCGGCTCGCAGTGTTGTTTTCAGAGGTGAGATGTGGTGTTTTGAGAGGTGAGTTATGGTGTGTGTGATTGTTGAGTCCATGGAGAGGGAAGAAGATGAGGTGGTTTGGTGTGGTGGTCGAGGAAGAGGATGGAGGGTGGCTGTGGTTGGCGGTGGTTGTTGTTGCAGCGCGTGGTGGTGATATGCACCGATTAGCTAACCGGTGCTGCAAGTGTGTGTGAGTGATGGCACCGGTTACGTAACCGGTGCCTTGGTTTATAAAGGGATGACACCGGTTACGACACTGATGGTTTTTTGTTTGTTTTCTTTTACTTTTTTTTTTTTACTTTTTTTAAAAATTTTTTAAACTTATTTTTAACTTTATATAAATTTTGTTTAAAATTTAATTGTTTAATTTTCTTTTAAAATTTAATTGCATAATTTTTTTACATTCATAAAAATTTAATTTTTTTTTATTTTAAAATTTCTTTTAATTCGTATTAATTAATTATAATTATTTTTATAACATCAAATTATAAAATCATTCTCTTTTTCCATCAAGGGTATTTTGGTAACTTTATAATTCTATCTATTTTTATAATTTATTTTATCTATCACATCAATCAAATCTTTTACTAACTTTCATAAAACGTATCTTCAAATCCACTCACTTTACCCTCTAAATCTACTAAAAAAAACACAAAAATCCATCCATCCAAATCTACACAAATTCATTTTCAAACTCTCCTCATATCCATCCCCAAAGAAACACACCCTTAAACTTCTATAGGTGAAGGTGAAAGTGAAAAGACAAGAGACAATTTAGAAGTGTAATGCATCAGTGTAAAGCAAATACTATCACTTAATAACTTTGTCCAGTAGTCACCAAAATCTGTAATTTCATAATTATTTAATTATTACTTTTACCTAATTCATATTTTAATTTTAATTTAATTTCTTAAAAGCATAAATGTAACAACGCAAATCTTTAGAAGTGCAGTAGAAATATTGGGGTGCCCCTCCTACACCTCATACTAGCGATGTCAAAAAAATCCATACCCGCTGTAACATCCCATCCGGATATTACGAATTTAACAAAATAAAACAGAAATAATACATCAGCATCATTTATGTAAAAACTCATTTAATAATAATGCCTCATTTCCCAAAACACGGGAAATATAAAACTTCATTAAAGTACCAACAAGTCCATGAATACAAAACGGTGAGTTTAGTCAAGTAGGCCATGAGCCTTTACATCATATATTAAAAATAGAGTGACAAAAAAACATGAACATAAAAAAATTCCCATAATCAGCCCCTCTCCGTAGCTAAGCCTCACCAGCTCCACCTGCATCATCACCTGCTCACGTGTACCGCGTACACGATCATCGCCAAACACAAGCAGATAGGGTGAGCTAACAATTAAAACATACACAAATATATATCAAATATATATATATATATATATATACATGTTTAACCAGTACAAATACATAACAACAACACAAATTCTTTCTTTATACTGTATGGCCACAACCATATCAAGTATCCTTTCTTTTCCCACAGAATCTTGCTCTAATTCCATCACATGGCCACCACCATGTACCCCGATGCACCTAATGGAAGTCACGTTACCTCCCCTCCACATGGCCACCACCATGCATAATAAGTACATCAGGAAACCTCGTTCGAGTTCTTCTCATGGCCACAACCATGCAAGCAGTGTTCTCTATCTTTTATTGAGTATCTCCAGGTGCCTTGCTGCCACACCTATCGGCCACAACCAATAGAGCACGTGCGGAAACCATGCTACGGATCACACACCGTAACGCCAGGTGGAGTTCCCAAGTACGAACATAGTCTGTCACGTCCCAGGACTACTAAACTCGTCAACAACCACTGAGGAGGGCAATCCATATGGACCCATCCGTACTGGCCACAACCAGCACACTCACAACGGTACACTCGCCAACCCGAGTCACAACTCAAGGTTCCTCGTGTTCATCCGCTATCCCGAGCCCACAACTCAAGGAAAGTCATTCCGGACCACAACCCATAGAGTGCCACGTGCTTAACCCCTATCCTGAGCCACAACTCAAGGATACGTTCCGGGCCACAACCCTTGGAACACCAGCAAGCCCACCATCGAGATATTCTTAGAAGCCTTATAGACCATGCTTTACAATTTCCACTTCATCCCAATAAGATAGCAATAACACCTGCCTTGGGAGTTTCCCATCACCCTCACTCCCTTAAAATAAACTTCGTTGTGTAACTTGTCCAGCCTATCTCGCCTAAGCGAGATCATTCTCGCCTGGGCGAGACTCCCACTCGCCCAAAATTAATATACCTCGTTTAGGCGACGAGTTCAACAATAACCACCAATCTTCCCTCGAGATCTCGCTTAGGCGAGAGGTGCTCGCCTGAGCGAGACGCCATTCCGCTCAGAACATCATTCGATCTCGCCTATGCGAGATGTCCAATCAACCACCTAAAACACCCACGAATTCTCGCTTGGGCGAGGTATACTCGCCTAAGCGAGATGACCTGTCGCCCAAGACCAAACCACATCGCCTGGGCGAGATACACGAGCAAAATAGAGAACACACGCCCCTGCATGTCTCGCCTAGGCGAGCCTAGCTCGCCTGAGCGAGAATTGCAGGTTCTGGCACTGATTCACGCACATACACATTGCAACAGAACCCAATTACCCTCCCAAAATATACCAATCCAATTTGATCACATTGCACCATCAGAACAACATTCTTTATACACATGAGAAACCCAAAATCCCAAACTTGCACAACAGAAACACCCTCAAATATAGAATACCCCTCCTATTCATGTAATTAGGTAAAATCCCAATAAAATAGCACCCAAACACCCAAACCCCCAATTCACCACATAGGGAGCACGGAAATTCATGGCATAATATCATCACAATCATGCAAAATTTACCAAACATACAATTTACAGGTTCAGCTCCCTTAACCTGAAAAATCCTTTGCTTAAAACTTGATTTTTGGGAGCTTTTCCCGGAACACCAATGCCCTCTCTTAGCTTCTCTCCCAAATGGCTCTTGATCGCTTCAGACCTCACTATTCACTCTCAATTTTCGCACTCCTTCTAAGCTTCTCAGAAAACAGCCTCCAAAACCCTCTTTCCTTCTCAAATTTTACCTTTTAAAGAGTCCCTTAATGTGGTTGGTGGCAAAAACGAAATTTGGTTTAAGTGTGAGATTCATTGTTAATCCCCATTATTTTGGTTATTTTTCAGCCCTTTGGCTGCCCCTTCTGCTAGGGTTGTCTCTACCCCTTTCATATTCAAGCCACACTAACTTTTTAGCAAAAAGAAAGTTAAATTTGAGTCCACCAAGGTTTGAACCCACACCATGTCAAAGTTAAATTAACTTTAAACCATCAGACCAACCCATGTTTCTTGCTAACACATACAATTCAAGCAATATCTCATACTGAGTGTGGCCCAACATATTATTAAAACATTAATAACAAAATACACATAATTAGCATACATAGGACTCAAACCCAAGTCCTCTCACACAATCAAAGTACTCTCAACCATTTGAGCTAGTACTTTTCCACATCACACATAACAGAAATTAATGTCATAAATGCACAACTCACCTGCATTTATTAATTAATTATTTATTTAATTAATTAATTTTCGCAGATCTTACACCCCCGAGTATCCGCAGATAAAACCCGCAACGGGTAGGAAACAGATATTTAAAATGGATACCCGCTACCCGCAGGTACGGGTATTTTTGATACCCGCATGTTAACGGGGCGGGTACGGGTATCATAGTATCCGTACCCGTGGATACCCGTACCTGCTAAACTTTAATTCAGAAGAATACCCTTATATATATATATATATATATATATATATATATATATATATATATATATAAGTAAAAAACATTATGAGTTTTCATTCAATAATGGTGGTCGGATTCTTATCCCACAACGGAGTAGATTACTTCTAGATATTGTGGAGGCATTAATGTGTTTTCAAGACTGGTTATGGACCAACATGGAAGGTAATAAAATTAACACTTTTACTTAGATATTTTAATTAAGTGATTCTTAGATATTTTAATTAAGTGATTCTTAGAAATTTTTAATGAACTTCTTATGTTTTTAGGCTCTTCTAGATTTAAAATTGGACAACATGAAACTTTATACAATGTTGCAAGGGGTGGAGATTGATGAAGTTAGTAATTTCTTTAATATTTCATTCAAAAACAAACTACAATATAAATTGTTAGTGATTTTTTATTTGTTTGTTTTTTCAAGAATCAATCGGAGAAAGGGGGCTTGTTGATCCAAGCACTAATTATGGTTAAATATTTGTTTTTTTAAATATTTTTGTAAATACTCGCGGGTATCCGTGGATATCCGCAGATATAAAAAAAATAGATGAGTACCCGCATAACGGATACCCGACAGATATGGGTACGGGTACGGTGTAACATCCCTATTTTTAATAAACTGTATTATTTATTTTAAAACACTTAGAAAAATTCTATTTTTTTTACTAATGCTTTATATTTTAGTTTAAACATTAAAAATATATTTTATCATGATGTAGTTT
>Ga0214542_1003177_pt1 | contig 33816 bp, 18 predicted proteins | sample CNSS1metaG_FD_160096 | JGI IMG/M metagenome (GOLD analysis project Ga0214542, IMG submission 160096) | Root nodule microbial communities from cowpea collected in UCLA plant growth center, Los Angeles, California, USA - CNSS1 | ecosystem: Host-associated > Plants > Roots > Nodule | place: USA...
ATTATAAATAAAAAAAAAAAAAAAAAAAAAAAAAAAAATATATATATATATATATATATATATATATATATATATATATTTTATATATATATATATATATATATATATATATATATATATCTTCTATGTATCTATATATATATATATATTATATATATAACAATAAAGGGGATTCCTCTTTTTGTGTCCACATTTCATAATACCCGTTTTACCCATATAACAATAAAGGGGATTCCTCTTTTTGTGTCCACATTTCATAATACCCGTTTTACCCTTATAACAATAAAGAGGATTCCTCTTTTTGTGTCCACATTTCATAATACCCATTTTACCCTTAATAAATAATTTACTTTTAATTATTTTTCTACAAATCTCTTTTGTTTTAAATTATTATTTAATTTTTTCTTTTACATATTTTATTTTTGTTATTTTTGTTTAAATTATTTTTATTATTGATCTTACATTTCTTGATAATTAAAAAATGCGAATACACAGGCGCGACAGCGCCTGTGTGTTTACTAGTCTATAACGATATATAAAGGGGATTCCCTCTTTTGTGTCCACATTTTATAATTCCAATTTTACCCTTTACAATTTAATTATTTATTAAATTTTAAAAAATTAATGTTACTTTTACAAGTTTTTATAAAACTATTTACTTATCTCCTTCTTCTTTTTTCTCCTACTATTCATCAACAGTTATTTTTCTCATATTTTCTCCATACATTTCACTTTAATTTTTATAAATATACTTTTATTTTGTTCATTAACTTAATAACATTATAATATCATCAATTATTATAATTCAAAAAATGCAAAAAATGCATACACACAGGCGCAATAGTGCTTGTGTTTACGCTAACAATAAAGGAGATTCCTCTTTTTGTGTCCACATTTCATAATACCCGTTTTACCCTTAGTTATTTTAAAAATTAATTATTTTATAAATAATTTACTTTTAATCATTTTTTTTACATATCTTATTTTTCTTTTAATCATTCCTCTCTTTTGTCTTAAATCATTATTTAAATTTTCTTTTTACATATCTTATTTTTTTTTAATTTTATATTTAACAACTATTTTAAAAATTATATATTTGTTATTGATCTTAAATTTTTTAATCATTTTTTTACATATCTTATTTTTCTTTTAATCATTCCTCTTTTTTGTCTTAAATCATTATTTAATTTTTTTTTTACATATCTTATTTTATTTTAATTTTATATTTAACAACTATTTTAAAAATTATATATTTGTTATTGATCTTAAGTTTTTTGAAAATTAAAAAATGCGAATACACATGCACGACAGCGATCGTGTGTTCGCTATTATATATTAAGAAGATTCATGTTTTTGGTGTTATTTTTTATTTTAATTTTACCTTTTAAATAACTGTTTTTTTATTTATTTTATCATATTTTTTAAATTTAACCATGTTTAATATTAAATTAATAAAAAATATTTGTATTTATTTTTATAATTATAATTTTATTATTTTTTGATATCATATAAAAAATAAGTAAACATCTGTTTTCATTAACATCTATACTTTTATATTATTGTATTACATGGAGAGATTCCTAAAACAATTTAAAGTACCGTAAAATTAAAATTAAATTCTAACGCATACTAAAAAAAGATTAATTTTAACAAAGATTTATTAATGGAGGTTATAAAACCCTTTCATAATTTTATTCTATACAAATTCTAACGCATTTTTCTTCTTTATCTGATAGCTTCTTTGTATTTCTTATATTTTCTTTTTTAAATCTGTACATTTTGTTATAATTTTTATATTAAACTATCATTAAAAGTAAATTAAGAAATCAATAAATATTTAGATATATATATATATATATATTATTAGTTTTTTATGATTTACTAAGGTACCCATATAATCATGGGACACTTTTAATTTTCTATAGAATAATAAATTATTTTTCTTTAATTTCTCGATAAAAACGTGATTTTCCTTAAATATTTAATAATGCATTTATAGAAACTAAAAATAAAGTATACAAGTTTTAATGTAATTGTCTTTTGAAAAATAGTTCCAAAACTTTGTTTGTTATCTAATTGCTTTTTAGTTATAAGTTTAAAGGGTTTTAAAAGAAATACAATCATTTTAATTTTTAAAACTTTTATTAAATAACTTTAACCTTTTTGAATAACACGTTTTAGGAGAGTAATTTTTTTTTTTAAATTTGCGATGCTTTACGAGAATATATGTCTTTTTGGTAAGGATGTTTGAAAGAACTTGAAATTCTAGAATTTTATTAAAGTGATTGAACTTTGAAATAAATAATTTTAAATTCCACCTAAAAAAAAGCAAGAATTCAAAATTCTTCTTATTCTTAAATTCATATTTTGGTTTTTGTAATTTTTGTTGATTTTGGTTTGGATCGATTCAGCTTATCATGAGTTTGGGTACACTAGACTTCACTTAATATGAGGTCATCCCAACTTACTTTGACATGACTCTAACCTCATGTTTCGACCCAACTGGACTTAGTCAAACTTGACCTAGTTTCTTTCAATCCCAGTTAAGTCTAATCCCACTTATACTACAAGAAATCAGCTTATTATCTATGTTAGTTTTTCGTAGGTAATGTTCTCTTTTCGTAGATAATGCGTTGCTATCTACGAATTACCTACGAAACAAATTTTGTAGGTATTAAGCTGATAGGTAACTTTATCTACGAGATTATGTTTCGTAGATAAAGTACCTACGAATACTATCTACGAAAGAAAGACGTAGATAATTATCTACGAATAACCTACAAACACGACTATCTACGAAAATAGTTTTTGGATAATTTATAACTGGAGTTATCTACAAAATATTTTGTAGGTAACTTATCTACGAAAACTGTCGTAGGTAATTTATCTGCGATATTTTGCATATATAATTTACCTACGAAATTCTTCGTAAGTAAGTTATCTACAAAAATTATCGTATGTAATTATCTCCAACATTCTGCATATGTAAATTACCTACGAAGATCTTCGTAGGTAATTATCTACGACAACCTTCGTAGATAATTTACATACGAAACATCCTAGCATTCAAATAACACCTTCAAATATAACAACATAGTTTTTCAAAGGTTTAGCACCATTCATATCATCACATCAAAACATTAAAACTACAAATATAAAATAAAGTAGATAACACAGATTAAGAAACTAACAAATAATCTACATAGGTCAAGTCCCACAATTTAAAAATTAACTAATTTTACCCCTAGTTCAACAAGTCCAACAGTTACAAACCTAACTATTATGCAAATTACTTAATAGGTTCTACTAATCAAATAACTTTGATTACAATGCATAGAGTCTTTCCAAACACCATGAGTATAGTCTCTTGAGACACTACGAGTATTAACCTATCCAGGTATCACGAATATCAACCTCTCTTGGTGCGTATAATCTCTCTAGATAATAAATATCAACCTCTTCAAGTATAACCTTCCTAATCTCTCCATGAGATTGAGATCAGGAACTCTCAAATGGAATAATGAGAAATACTCTTAAAGTAAGAGAGTACAAATAAAGCTCACTTAAGCATACTTCACAAAGTGAAGAATTTTACAAGTAGTTAAGCACACACACCCTCTGCTTTTCATGACTATTGAAATTTTACTTTCTTTTTCTCTTTCTTGTTTCTTGTGTATTTCACTTTTTGCTCGTGCTCATTTTCTTTGTATTCTTCTTCACCTTGGTCTTTGTATGTATCCTCATCTTTGAATCTTTTCTATTTAATTATCTTCATATCAATATCCTGATTTTGCTTTGCTCATTAAGGAAAGTTATGATATAATCTTTAAGCTTTTCTTTCATTCTCGATTTACTCCTTTCCTTTTTTGAATTTTATCTTCAATATGTATTTCTTCAATCTTTAATTCATATAATCATTGTAGCACACAGGCATTTAGTTGATATTCTCATTGAATGATTCCATTATTTGTTTCTATATTCGTATTTTCTTTCTTTTTTTTCCTCAAAATATTTGACAATTTGTAATCTATATATAGTAGAACTTGATCATAATGAATATCCATCTTCTCAATTCAACATTCTCCTGATATAAACTTCAAGATGTTTTTTGGATATTATAATCTTCAATATGCCTTTGTGATATTTTTCCATATAATCTTCAAAATGATCTTCATGAATTATTTCTCTCTTTGACATTGATGCAAGTGATTGCAAGTATTGATTTTCATTAGAATTGAAATTGTTTGGATTGTTTGTATATACTATGAGTTAGCCTTAGTTTCCCGTTTGAGATTCAATACGAAAATTATGTATTGTCCCTAAGTTTTCATTTTGAAGAAACTACTTTTTTTTAATTAGATATAAGGGGATACAATACTAATAATTTAAATGTATTGAATCTTGAATTGTCTGATTGGACAATTTAAGAAGATTAATCACTTTCTAGTAGTTTATTAGTGCATATATATTTTAAAATACATATTTTAATATTCATGAATATTTGTCAATTGTATTTTGTATTGATCTTCGAGTGCATATTTCATTGTGGTTTATAATCACTTTCATTTCGTGTATCCTGAAGGTCAATGCGAAATGCTGGAAAAATTTCATGAAATTTAAGATATGTATTTTAAAAGTAATATGAACCAATAAAATAAAGAAAGTGAATCTTCTTAAATGGGATAGGGTCACACCTTGATTACGACGTGAGCATTGATTCAAAGATTACTGAAATTGTTCACGCAATTTTAATATGGATCGAGATTAGATTAATTTACTACGTATCAGCGCTAAGTATGAGAATGGAGTAGAGGAATTTATAAAATTTGCGCAACGTTATGAAGGAAGAAGTGATGATGAGGTGAAATTTATATGTCCTTGTGTCAACTGTTTGAATGGGAGAAAATTGAATGCAACTCAAGTTAGGGAACATCTTATTTGTGATGGTTTCCTTAGAAGTTATACAATATGGACATGGTACAACGAATTAATAAACATTCCAACTGTTTCTCGAACTGAACATATTGTCCATTCCACCATGAAAGAGCAACGGCAAGAGCGATGTGAAGAGCGAGTAGAAGAAGACAATATGGAGGACATGATACAGGATGTTGGCGTAGAAGCTTTTGCACAAGCGCGTGTGTATGAGACGATGTCTGCTGATGCGGAAACTCCATTGTATGTTGGTTCAACAAAGTTCACGCGATTATCAGCGTTTTTAAGACTTATGAATTTGAAAGTGACCAATGGTTGGACAGATAAAAGCTTCACAGAATTGCTCGTGCTCTTGAGTGAAATGCTTCCCGAGGGAAATACTCTACCCACTCGAAACTATGACGCCAAGAAAATTCTTTGTCTGATGGGTATGAAGTATAAAAGGATACACGCATGTCCTAATGATTGCATATTAGACAAAAAAGAATTTGAAGATTTGAAAAATGTCCAAAGTGTGGGTCATCAAGGTACAAGCAGAAAAGAAATAATGAAGATAGTGGTCAAATAGAGAAGGAAGGATCTGCTTTGAAAGTAGTCCGGTACCTTCCAATCATGCCCAGACATAAGCATTTGTTTGCAAATCCTAAAGATGCTAAAATCCTTAGATGACATGCAACTGAGAGAAGATGTGATGGACTCCTTCGTCATCTAGCTGATTCAATGCAATGGAAAAATATTGATCAAGAATTTCCCAAGTTCGATGAAGAATGTAGAAATATTCGTTTTGACTTAGCTATCGATGGAATAATCCATTTGATAATTTAAGTACAAACCACAGTTGTTGGCACGTTATATTATTCATTTATAACTTATCTCTTGGATTCTGCATAAAGAAAAAATACATGATGTTGTCTATGATGATATCTGGTACAAAACAGCCTGGAAATGGCATAGATGTATATTTCAATCCTCTAGTTGAAGACTTGAAGTTGTTGTGGGTTGATGGTGTTGAAGTATTTGATGTTGTTGCTTCTAAAACTTTCATGATGCATGCAATGTTATTTTGCACCATTAATGACTTTCCAGCTTATGGTAATTTGTCGGGTACAGTGTCAAGGGTCATAAAGCATGTCCTATATGTGAAGAAAACACTGCATCTCATCAGTTGAAAAATGGAAGGAAGACCGTGTATCTGCACCATCGAAGGTTTTTACAAGTTAATCATCCTTATCGAAGGTTAAAGAAAGCATTCAATGGACATCAAGAGAATGACAAAGCACCAACTCCATTAACTGGCATTTAAATTCATGAAAAAGTTAATAAAGTACATCATGTATTTGGTAAAACGTCCAAGAAGTCATCTGCATCTAGCCCTTGGAAGAAAAAATCAATATTCTTTGATCTTCCATATTGGTCGAAGTTACAAGTTAGGCATTGCATAGATGCGATGCATGTAGAGAAGAATGTGTGTGATAGCTTGATTGGTACACTACTTAACATTCAAGGAAAGACAAAAGATGGAGTAAATGGTCGTTTGGATTTGGTTGAAATGAAGATCCGAGAAGACTTGGCACCAAGGGAGGTTGGTAGGCGTACTTATTTGCCCCCTGCATGTTACACTATGTCCAGACAAGAGAAGATAAGTTTTTTCTTATGTTTAAAGAGTGTCAATGTACCTCAAGGATACTCTTCAAATATTCAGAGTTTAGTGTCCATGCAAGACTTGAAGCTTGTTGGCCTAAAGTCTCACGATTGCCACATCTTAATGCAACAGTTGTTACTTGTAGCTATTCGTGGAATTTTACCCAAAAATGTTAGACAAACTATAATGCGTTTATGTGCATTCTTCTCTTAAATTTGTTGCAAAGTCATTGATCCTTTAAAGTTAGATGAACTTCAAGCCGAGATTGTTATCATCTTGTGTCAACTAGAGATGTTTTTCCCTCCATCATTTTTTGACATCATGGTACATTTACTTGTTCATCTAGTGAGAGAAATTAAGTTTTGTGGACCAGTATACTTAAGATGGATGTATCCCATTGAACGTTACATGAAGATTTTGAAAGGGTATGTGAAAAATCAATATCGTCCAGAAGCTTTAATGATCGAAAGGTATATTGCTGAAGAAAGTATCGAGTTTTGTTCAGATTACATGGCAAAAGCAAAACCGATAGGAGTTCCTCAAAGATCATGGTTGAACAGGTGTTCTATAAGTAACAACATCCGAGGGGTGAATGTGGTTAGCAAAGATCGTGAAGAGTTGATGCAAGCACACCTATACATATTGAACAACACAGATGAGGTAATGTCTTACTTATCTGCACACAAAGTCATTGTGAAAGAGAACAATCCAAGACAATAAGAGAAATGGCATTTGATGGAGCATAATAGAACATTCATGCCTTGGTTTGATATGTCTTGGCTAAGGTAAAATGTCTTGCATGGTGTTCCCTCCAAGTTTGATATTTCTATCCATATATTTATAATTGTTTGATTTGATTTTCTTCCTTAATTGATTTTAATGTTGTTGATATAATATAGTGTAATAGACAAACTGGCTCATATGAGTGCAGTTACTATATAATGCAATGGATGACAACAATTGTGCGTGCTCGTATTACAACTAATTGGAAAACGGTAATATATTTTTGAATTAAAACAATTACTTTGCAATATTCTAAAGTTTGGTATACTAAAGTTGTCTTTCTATATACTAACTTAACTTAATGTCTTATTTTGCAGACATTCAAGAGTCCTTTGCCAATTCCTGTTAAGTCCATAAAGTTTGGTAGGATAGCATGTGCAAAATTCATAATTCAAATGTACAATAGTATTGATTAGGATATATGTATTTGGATTGTGTATATTTCAATATCTTTTAAATGTTTTTGGATTGTGGATGTTTGAGAAAATATTTTGTTCTGGTTTGTGCTCCTTTGTGAAAAAAATATGCAGGTTTAATTATGGGAATCACAATAAAACAGAAAATTTATTTTAAAAAAATAGTGGAATAGGCATCGGTTCTTACCAAGACCGAAGCAAAAAGGTACTTTATGGTCTCAGTTCTTACCATAACCGAGGCCAAAGAGTCTGTAAAAATTTTAGTTAAAAAAATATATTTTTACCATATGGCTTCGGTTCTCGTGGACCCAAGACAGAAAAGGAACCATGTGACTCCGGTTAATTTAGAACCGAGGCATAAAAGGGACTTTATGGCCTCGGCTAACAACCGATGCCAAATGGCCTCGTCCCAATATGCCTCGGTTCCAGACCCGAGGCAAAATGAGGAAAATAACCGGGACAAAAAGCCCTTACTGCACTGGTGTAAGACCGACTCGACTCAATTTAAGACTGGATCGACTTGGCTAGAGCCCAACCCAATGCTATCTTACATGGTTTTGCTTGATGTAAGATTTCATAACTTGAAAATAATCTCGTTGAACTTGAACTGAGAATGAGTTTTGCAAATGTAAAATGAAACACAAATAACATAATCAAGATCAACTACAAAAGATGATTGATATTGACATTTTTTTAATGGTTAAATTTTCTTTTAGTGCCTGAACTTTAACGTGATATTGACACGTCAAAAAAAGTTAACGTAATTAGGTTAAAAGTACTATATTTATTCATTTTTAAAGTTTGAGAACCAAAATCTATCAAAGTTTCACTAAATTTAAATTACCTTATCCAAACAAAACATTTAAAAAATTAAACAATTTGAAATAAAATCAATTAGAATTTAATATATTTAAATACCTTAAAAATTATAAAATTTCTTACCTAGATATATTGTGAATTGACTTTATCTTGAGTCGATGTGATACTTCTGACACAACCTCCTCATGCCGAGACATACACATCTCGAGCATGAGACTAGATATTAATGGATGATCCGATAGCAAGTAGAACAATAAACCCTAGAATTAATAAATCTTGTTAGGATATACTCTAAACCAAGATTGTGATACCATGTTAAAAGGTGGACTTTAAGCCAACACACCCCTTAAGATAAGCTCTAGGTCATGGTTTTGATACCATGATAAGAAATTGATTTTAAGTCTAATTCAACCCTACAAAATCAACTTGTAATATGAGGTTTACACCTAACCTACTTATATATTATGAATTGACCTTATCTCTAAGCGGTATTCTTCCAACAAAAAATCATAAAACTCCCTACTATCTTGATCAAGATTAAGCTTTTTTTTAGTTCCAAAATGGTGATTGTTTTAAAAATTCAATACGTACGTATGCAAATTTTTTAATCATACCCTTACATATAAGTTGACTAATTAAGACTATTTTTAGATAAACATTAATAACTTGCTTTTTTATACTATACTTACAATGAAATATTAATATTGTTTCTATTTCTGAGTTAAAATAGTATGGAAAATTGTTTTGTGAGAGTAAAAAAGTAGTTGAAAATAATATAGAAATGGAAAAAGAAGTGTAAGATAAGAGAAATGGGAAATGAAGGAAAGGTACACAATAGTTTTACAAAATCAATAACAATCACAATTACAGTCCGAATGTAAAGCATGTTCACAATCACAATCACAATCTCAAAAGAAAGGAACAACCAGCTCAACTAAGTTACTTCAAATTGAAACTTCTTTTGGTAGACTAAAACAAGATCATAGGTACTCTATCAATGGTTAATAAAAGATAATATGTATTCTTCCAATATATCTTTAGAATCTTCCTAGTTCTTTATAAAGAAATACAAAAATACTTTCAATACTTACCATATAAAAAAAAAAATAAAAGGGCCAATTAAAAGATGTTGAAGGATGATTTAGAATAATTCTTCTTCCAAAGCATCAAAACGTCAAGTCATACAAACTAACTTGTAGGGTAAAAATGCATGTCTGTACTTTTCATTCTGTCAGTTCCCACAAGAGATATTCTGTCATCATAGACATCAATGTGTCCAAATGCATTTGTACCAAGAGGACATTCCAAAGCAGCTTCAAGAATTCTATGGTGTATCCCATGAGAATCAATAGAGTATCCTCCTTTATGATAATGTCCAGCAAGACATACCTTAACACAGTTGTACCTATGTATCAAATTCATTATTTCATCATAATTCCACAACAGTCCCTTCTCACTTGCAGCGCCAGCATCTAAAGGCAGATGGCAACAAATAACCACCTTCTGCTTCTTTTTTGTTGCTTCCAGGAGAACACCATCCAACCATTCCATCTGTTCCTTTCCAATGGCTCCATTGAACATGAGAAACCTTCTTTCAAGCCCCTCCATACCTGTTGGACTATTTTTATTTTCATTTGGGTTCTTCTCCCTCAGGATTTTCATGGCCTCCAATGTTTTTGGATGGTCTTGGGGCCAACCAATGGCACTGATGTCATAACCATCTAGAACTACGAACCTATATTCAGGCACTGGTGAGAAATCATAGTATGCACGGCCATCAAGAGTTTGGATCTTCAATAATGGAAGTAATTTGCTGCGAGGGAGATTGTATAGGCAGTGATTGCCAATCATATGATACACAGGTCCTCCCCTGAACATCTCAAATTCGTCCACAACCTTCTGTACTGCACCAAGAGATTGATCTTTGGGGCAAAACCCATCAACAATATCTCCAAAATTTATCACAAATTTATGCTTCTGATGAGTGTTCCATTCTTTAACTGCTCTCTGCAACACAAGAATACTGTGCCTATAGTACCGTGGAACACCAAGGAATGAGCGACCATCAGGAATATCAGCATATTGGACATCAGAAATCAATCCAAAAGAAAAAAGTGGCTGTGTAGTAGTAAGTCCATTAGAAGAAAGTACCATGTCTCTCTCTACCTGACCCTGTCATACATTCAACATTTATAGTCATTAAAGTAGTACACTCCACGAGCAATCTTATCTAAAGTCACACAAAAAGGAACAGATTATCTCACCCTCAACCCCAGACATTATTCAAAGAACTAGAAGAGAGAAAATACACAACACAAACAAAAAACAAGCGTATTACTGGGCTGCTAAGTTGGCCTGTTTTAAATTATCTGAATCCTGACATTTTCTTATCAAACAAGAGTACTTTCACCCTCCTACCCCTTACACAGGGCCAATGATTCTAATGAATGAAGGCCAAAGCAACAGGTATATGAGATGAACAAGCTCTCTTTTATTTCCCATTTTCGTGGATACAAAGTTGAGGTCCTAACTCCTGAGGATGATTAGAAAGGGGGGTTTCAGAAGTTGCTGAGTTTTGGGAAGATGAAAAAAGGTTAGTGGCTAAAAAATACGATGAAGCAAAAAATACGCTTTTCAATTCAACGAATTAGGGTTCATCGCCACATAATTCAAGAGAAAGTGCGGTATGAGAAGCAAAATTCGGAACTTGAATTTGAATCTTTGTATTTGAATTCCTATTATCTGCTAGCTGCAACAATGTCATCAAATCATGGATTTTGCTTCCGGTTCTTCCATAATTCTATATGGTATCAGACTAAGGTTCAAGCATAACAGCATTGTTTGCGATGTCTCAAGAAAAAAAACGCCCTGTTCAATCTACCATCACCAGTCACATTCACAGTTAAGCACAATTCAGCCACAACAGGATTTCGGTTATATTAAGTATATTGCCTCAAGGATTTTGGTTTAACTATTATGTTAGAACCCTTTTTGTGGTTTGGATTAAACTTTAGTAGAAGTGTATTTACGTGACAATCTAGACTGGTGAATAATTGTGATTGTGAAATTTGAGGCTTATGAAGGATAGCATTAGAGATTGAGATTCCCAAAAGGCCCAGATTGCATTAAGAAAATGAGACTGCGAGTGACCTTGCTATGCCGAAAGAGATAATTGATTTTTGCAAAGAAAGAATGAAGAAATTGGTTTGGGTGAGTTAAATAAGGTGAGAGAGGGATTAGAGGGACGTACAGGTTAAGTGTTTGTTGAAAACGAAGAAGCCAACGCCAATAGATACAGAACTTCCGGTACGCTATATTATACAAAACTCTCTTGCGTACTGCCAGGAACATCCTCATCTACTTCCACATCCAATTTTAAAATGAGATTCCCTTTTTACATGAAAATAAATTTGTTCTTATGATCCAACAATTAGATATTAAATAGTTTAATATTTTTTCTTTGAATAAGTCTTTTCTATCTAAACTAGTAATATTAATCAATTTTAATTAATTACTAGTTTCTCTTTATTGATTTAAAGCATTGTTACATTAATTTCCACATTTTATAATTTTCATCAGTGTGATTTTTTACATATCATCATATAATAAAAGATTAATTACTTTTATGCGTAAAGTTAACTCCTCTTTAATTTAGATTATATAAAACTTTAAAAGGTAATTCAACAGATATTAAAAATAATACAACAATTAATTATCTTTACGAAATTAAAAAAACATAATATTAGGCAAAAAGAATTAAAAATAAGAAATTATCAAAAAATTAAAATAAACTACAAGTTATAACATAGTCTAATTATTTTGCAGTTTATAAGTTAAAAGTTTCTAAATAAATTACTTCAAATACTTTATCTAACACTTCTATATTAATCAAACTAACTTATAAATTAATTAAATAAGCGAATAGCTAAACTTATTGATTTCTTCAAATATATTTTATATCTTTATAAGAGAATTATCAATAAAATGCTAAAATTAATTGTATAAAGTTTATTGTCTTAATATAGTTAACAAGTATTGGTTATTTATGGATAGTATACTTTCACCTCAACGGGCAGCTTAATTAAGAGAAGATTAATTTAAAAATATACTAAATGAAAAGAAAGAAAAGATAAATTTCAAAACCACTGTATTAAAGATAATTTTGTAACAATAGTATCAATTACTTAGAAATTTATTGTCATAGCTTATATTATTCTCACTTGCGTTTCTTCTTTTTTTTAGAGTCCCTTACATTCTTCTTCTCTCTCATGTCTTTTTTTTTTTTTCCTTTTTTTCCTCTCTCCTAATAAATCACTTCATCACTTCTTCTGATTCTCTTTATTCATATCTTATCTCTTTCAAACTTTGATGACATCATGTTGTAGTTGAGAACTTAAGAATCGATAAATTCTAACCTATGAGAGTAACTTCTCATTTATTCAAAATATTTCTTGTTCTCTTATTTTTCTTTTAAGTTTGTCATTAACTTTGGTAGATTTAATCGAGAAAAATAATCTTCTCAACTCTTAACTTAGTTAACTTTATATGGAAATATGATTATGTTTACTCTCTAAATTATAAGTTTGTGCTTGATTGAATCTTTATTTGCAAGAAGGAATTATAAGTAAGAAAAATTATTTATATTTTTCTTATAAATCTTTATGATAAATGATTTGGATGTGATTCACAATAATCTTAAGTTTTATGCAAGACTATGTGTTGTTTGGATTTTTTTTTTTTTTTTGATATAAGATTTCTACAGTTTCAATGAATGGGGTTATGTATTATCACTTTTGTGTTAGATTAGTGCATTTGAGATAAATAAGTTTAAGTCGTTGTTATTTGAAGTAAAATACTCAATGTTAGTTAATGAACTTGATCTAAAAAGAAATATATATTATGAGATTGAATGATCAAGATTTAATTAAAGTAAACAATGATATTTGAGTTTGTAGCGCTTATTTTAAATTAATTGAAGTTATATTTGATGAAGTGAATTTGAATAAAAAAATTGAAAATTAATTTGTTTTGTTTCATGAGTTTGGTTTTGTATTATTTTTTCTTAAGTGGAGAATTTTTGCTTAAGTCAAAATAGTGTTAGAATTAATTGACGAATTAATTTTATTATGTGACTCATTTGAAATATTATGGTGCATTCAAATGTGATTTAATAAAATAAAGTCCAACCCAACTTGATGGATGTTGGTTTGTGAAAGAAAATCAGGGTTTTGTCTCTAATCATAAGGTTCTTACAAAGTAAGTCATCAAGAAAGAGAGTGTGAGAGGAGAACGAAAGAAAAAGAGATAAATTGAGAAAATGAGGTTGTAAAACAACATTTGCATAATGCATTCTCAATGGATCTCCGATTGGTCAAGGTTAGTATCATATTATGACTTATATGTTTTAATGTGTGAGAATCATAAATCTTAAGATACTAAAGTAGTTTTCTTGAATGAGTTATAATTGTATGAAAAACTACAAAATAATTTATAAATAGACCAAAGATTCAAGTATGACTCTCAATCCTATTTTCACTCTAAAGAAATATTTTTTTTATCAATCAAACTATGAGAATTTAGAAAGTGGTCTAAGAATTGTGGAGGTTTTTAATAGGTGACACTAAAATATTTTAATAATAAAAGGCTTAGGATATAAGTAAGTTTTCTATTAACCAAAGTTCATTTTATAAAAACCACCACCTATCTAAACTTCTTTTCATAACTTTCCGTCACACTCTCTTTAGACTTCTAGTCTTATGCTTCATCCTTTTAAAGATCCAAAACCGTAGGATTGCTCCTAATGAAGATCTCTACAATTCACCTGATCAGATTGAAGAATAGAATAAATTCACCTTTTTTTACCCTTTCAAAGATTGTTCCACTACAAGAAAAGTATTAATTTCGAGGGAAATTAGTGAGGAAAAATATTTCTCATTAATTTCTTGCTTTTTGGTGGAAGATCAACAACAAAAAGATTTTGTCCCTAATTTCTAAGTATTTAGTGAGGGATCAATGATAACAAACTCTATAGCTAATTTGTGAGAAAAATTAGTGAGAAAAATTATTTCTCACTAATTTCTCGTTATTTAGTGAATGATCAACGACCAAAATTTCGTAGCTAATTTATGAGAGAAATTAGTGAAAAAAAATATTTTTTACTAATTTCTTGCTATTTAGCGAAGGATTAGCGACAAAAAAAAATTATAGCAAATTTAAAGCTAATTAGTTATGGTTGAAGAGAGGTAGGTTATTCTATTGTTATTCCCTCACCAAAATCAAATTTATTTAGCTATGATCTTTTTTTTCTAATCGTAGCTAACAAATAAATTTTTTATTTAACGAGAAAATAATATCTAAGTTATTCCCTAACTAATTTATTTATGACTATTTAAATTAAAAAATTAATAAACTATCAATTTGATAATAAATTATCAAAAATATATTATTATTATTATTATTATATAAAATAATAATTTTTATTTAGAAATTGTATTTATTAAATAATTTTTTAAAATTATGAATAATATTTAATGAAGAAAATATTAATAAATCATTTTTTACTTTGAATTGCCTCTCTTTTTTTCATACTCCCTCGCTTCTAAAATTAACATTACGTTGAAACCTTTAGAAAACAATAAACTCGTGAAACTCACGCATATATCACCCCTTTCAACACACAATCTCTTGTTCTCCTTACTCATACTTCAGTCCTTCCTTGCTTCAGTTCAATTTCCCTTCTCGTTCAATCTTCCATTTTCAATTTAGCAAGGTTTTCTTTAAGAAAACTATTTTAGGGCCCCTTTCACTATTGCCGCTAGACTCTCTCATCCAAACCTATTTTGGCGGCAAACTCGCTCTCGTTCGAGGCACTGATTAAGAATGCGTTGTTGGTGAACCAATTAGTTGAAGGGGAGGCGATTATGTAGCGGCTGGAGGAGGCATTACGTTCTTTGCATCATCATAAAATCTCTGCATCCTCAAGGTATTTGGCCACTCGCAACTTGGCTGCCAAGATGAACATGCTCTATTTTGATCCTCTAGCTATACATATTTTTTTATCTTTCCTTCATTGAATGAAGAATCCTTCTTCAACTAAAATTAAAATAGTAATTGATTTTTCTATGCTTGTTGTTATGTTCCTCGTTGTTTATTGTGTAATTCAATATTTTTTGTATTAGGGTATTGAAAATTTATCTGGTGTTGGGGAACTTTATCATTTCATTTCAATTATAAGTTGTGAAAATGTTGAGTAGGTTGTGGTTCCTAAAGACGAGAAGGGTGCTCAACATGTGGCAAAAGTTGCTTCTATCTTTAATTGGCTTCATGAGCTCGCTTCTATCGTTGATTCAATTATGCATTTTTGTTGGAAGTCATGAAGATCTTAATTTTTTTTAGTCGCGTGAAGATCTTAATTTTTGTTTGAATATTTTCATAATTGAACTTTTTGGAGTCAAATTTGGGGTGAGTTTTAGATGTGATTCATTTAGACTAATCACCTTTTTCTATTTGTCGTTTTATTGAAGCATAACCTTAGTGTAGATGGATCTTCCTGTGATTTGTGATGTTATTGTATATGGTTATGGTTGATACTAAGGTAACAGTGTAGTAGTTGGGGTGACATTTAAGTTAACTTTGGAAGATTCGTTACTTGATTATTCAATACGAATTATGATTTAGCTTATCTTTTGGCATATTAAATTATGATTTTCTAATTTTACATTGTTATGGTAAGAGTAATACTCTCTATGGGTGGATGAGTTATTGTATTGTATGTTAGCAATCTCTTAGACTCTTTCTCTCTTGGAAAGGGAAACGTTTTTTATGTTGCTTAAGCTAATCTTTTTTGTTTCATCTACGAGGGAAACTTCTGGAACAACCACTACATTTGCTTTAGTTGATGGATGGACTATAATGTCACATCTGTTGGGGATTCACGCAGCACGTTAGATACTTAAGGAGGTGTTGTTTCTATCTTGATAGTTGAACACAAATTGGAAGAGAATTTTGAGGAAATAAGCGTGTGATGTGACTGTCAATGATGGTGAGAGTTGAAGGAGGTCCTCATCTGTAGATTTGGCATTGATGGTCAAATCTACAAAGGGGTGATTTATCTTGTTATACTTTTTGTATGAGATGTGGCCATGGGATGACGAGGATGTGGTCATGGAATGGTGAGAACCCTTGAAGGGGAAGGGTTTGTATAACATGTGCATGGTCTCAAATTTGTGTCTAATGTATGATGAGTATGGAGCGCCACAAGGACCTTTATGGTTGTAGTATTTTCTTGATTTATACTATAAATTTGATATGTGAAAATTGTTAGTATAATTTTAATAACTATAACTTACCCTTTATTTTTTTTTTGTGTTATGGTTTATCCACCTGCAATGATCATTTGTTGTATGTGAGTAAATGATTGTGCAGTTAAGGGTCCTTAGGAATAAAATAGCCCAAGAGTGGTATAGATAGAAGTGGATTGCATATGTATAGTTTCTTTTATGTATTACAAATTTTCTCCAAATTTAGAATACATATATGTTTATGAAAATTTCATTTTATAACTGAGGAGGAATACTATAATACATAGGTCACATACTATGTAGTTATCATACTTAATATTACATTTGAAATATTTGAAATTAATAGAGTGATTCTATTAATGTGGGTGTTATATGAACCCATCAACTTTGTTTCATGTTCTTAATAAAAATAACACTAAAATTAAACCTCGGTTTCAACTATATTTTTACTGAAGTTAAAAAAATTTCCTTAAACAAGTTTGAGCCATTTTTTTTGGATTTATTATTATTTATTTATTTATTTATTTTTCTCTTTTTTATTTTTTTATAGATTGTATTTGAATGTTTATTATAATTGTAAAATAATTATTTTCTTATATATATATAATTAATTTGTGATTTTATTTAAGCAAATTATGTTGTACAAAAATAATTTTGGAGAATGATATGGCGTTTATAAATTAATGTGAACTAAAGTTTGTGTATTGAATATTAACACCCATGTTAACATATATCATTGCTTCACCTTGTCTAAATTACATGAATTAAATAAAATATTTGGTAATGCGGGGAGGAATGATGACATGCGTGTTAATAAGCTAACTTAACTTGAGTCGTAATAAATTTACTTAATCCATTATTTCTATTAGCTCATAAATATAATTACTCCATTCGTGCAAAGACTTAATACTATATTTAATATTCATTTTGTTGAATGTTTTTATTGTATAGATTCACATAATGACGTAGCTAAATTATATTTGTTATATATAAATTATTTTTTTAATTAAAAAAAAATATTTATTTACATAATTTTTTTTATTTAAAACAAACACTCATGACAAAAGAATCCAAAACAATATGACAATAATATATATATATATATATATATATATATATATATGTTTGTGTGTGTGTGAAAGAGTAACATAAGGTTTATCATCAACAATAATATATTAAAGAAAAGAAGTTACCAGCTACCTTTAGTCAAAGTTAGTGGCGGATCTTCAACCAATATTTTGGGGTGCCAAAATGTTGGTTAAATTACTCTTTAGGTTCATTTTTTTTAAATGTCAAGTTGGTTCTCTAGTTTTTTTTTGGTTTAATTATGCCTTTGGTCCCCATTTTGGACTCCAAATCTTAAATTGGTACCTGTATTTTTCGAAATCTCAAAATGGTCCCCTTTTTAGTTTAAAAGTCTCACTTTTGCCCTTTCCGTTAAGTCTAGGTTGACGGCGTTTGGTGAACAGTGACATGACAAGGTTGACCAGTTATTGAACAATGACTTGGCAGGAAAATAGTGACGTGGAATGGGCAGGTGTAATTAAATTAGGTTTAGGGTAAGTTAAAATGTTAAATTAGGGTTTAGGGTTTTTATAATTTAAGCTGGGATAATTATTTTTCAAAAATATCAAAATTGTGAAATTAGGTTTAGGGTTTTTAAAAAAGAAAGGTCGGGAAAATTTGGGGAATGTTCGTTTGGTGGAAGCTCTAGAGTGCGATCCGTCTCCTTCTCCATCGTCATCACGCGTGCAATCTCAGGTTATTGACTTGAGCGCATTCATTTCAAACGCTGGAGCAATCTCAGGTTAGTGACTTTCCCTATTTTGGTTTGATGCTTTTGTTGGGTGCGTTTGTTCGGTGCTTTTTTTGTTCTGTTGAAAAGTGTGCTTTTTGGAAAGCAAATGGTAGTGTTGTCGGTGAAATGTAGTGTATTATTGAATATCGTGCTTATTTCAGCATGGGTTCGTTTAATAGCATGTGGTCCTTTATTTTTTCGTTGTCGTCCCCTTTTTTGTAAGTGATATTGTGTGTTTCTGTACTTTGTATTTTTAAATTTTTTTAATGTTTGTCAGTATATGAATATTATATAGGTGTAGTTGGTGAGTATTATAAATGGAGGACGAAAAGTTTGATGTAATGTTCCATCACGGAGGGAAATTTGTGAATGAGGGGAAACTTATATATGCTTATGGGGAAACTACAACGCTTTCTTGTGACCCGGATCGTTGGAGTTATTTTGAGATCTTAAGTATCTTGAAGGAGATGGGATATGTTAGGGGGAATGATTTGTGGTATTGTGTGGGAGGTGGTTCAGTTTTGGAGGATAGGTTAGAGCTCTTAAGTGATGATCGTTGGGCCATGCACATGGTAATCATTGCTAGGATACTTGGTGAGGTTCATCTTTTTGTTGTGCATAGGATGTGTGATGAACCAGAAATAATAGAAATGTTGGAGTATAATGTTGGAACAGCAGATGGTGGTGAGGTGGGCGAAGTTGGTGACTTGGATGGTGAAAAATAGGATGTTGTGGATAAGGTGGGAGATGAAGGTCAGTCAGAACCTGTTGAAGAGGGTGACTGTGAGTTAGATAAGGTGGGAGAGGGTGGTCCTGAACCTGTTGAACCTGAACCTGAAGCTGTTGAAGGTCAACCTAATCTAGGTGAACTTGTTGGAGGTCAAGGTATTGAAGGTGAACCTGTTGAAGATGAACCTATTGGAGGTGAAGGTGTTGATGGTGAACCTGAAAGAGGTGAAGGTGTTGAAGGTGAACCTGTTGAAGGTGAAGCTGTTCAACATGAACCTTTAGAACCTAAACCTTTAGAATCTGAACCTTTGCAAGCTGAACCTCTTGGGGAAGATACTGTTGGTTTAGACAATGTTGGTACAAGTGATAGAGTTGCTCATGTGGACAGTTAGAGTGATTGTGGACGTCATAGAAGTACTCAAGAGAGTGTTCATGGTATTCATGATGAAGGATTAGTAGATGTCTCCATTGATGCGGATATGGAGCACGAACCTCATAAATGGCAGGGTAGTGTACCTGTTGAGGTGGGAAGCAATGGAGAGGAATTGGGTGCCCCATCCACCAATAACATGGGTTCTGATTCAACAAGTGAGGAGAGTCACATTCCCCTTGTAATGGAAGATAGAGGGTTATCAGATAATGAGTGGCATTCAAAGGAATTGGACAGTGATTAACTTATTGGTGAAGGTGATCTTGATGACACAGATGATGGTGAAGAAGGTTATGGTAAATTTGAGACATTTTCAATGCCCAAATCCATGAGTGAATATAAGTGGGAGGTTGGTACATATTTCGCTGAGAAGTCAGAATTTGTGGAAGCCATTAGGACCTATGCTTTGGAAAATGGAAGAAGTCTGAAAATTTTTAAAAGTGATAAAAGAAGAGTTAGAGTAAAATGTTTGGGTGCAGATGGAAAATGTCCATGGTATGCATACTGTGGATATATGAGTTCAATGAAGACATGGCAATTGAGGATAATCATTGACCAGCACACCTGCAACAGAGAGTTTAATATTCGTTTAATTAATTCTAAATGGCTAAGTAAGAGATTGGAGAAGACTGTTAGATCTAATCCAAAAACCAAGGCTGTGGAAATTCGAGAAAAGGTTAGCAGGAAATATAACATAGGTATTTCTAGGTGTATGGCCTATAGGGCAAAGGCAATGGCCGTAGACAATGTTGATGGGTCTTTTGCAGAACAATACAAGAGGCTTTATGATTATGCACATGAACTTCTTAGAACTAATCCTGGATCAACAGTGAAATTAAAAGTGAATGAGAATGAAGGACAACCTATGTTCCAAAGGTTTTATGCATGCTTCAAAGCTTGCAAAGACAGTTTTATGTCTTGCAGATCCATAATTGGACTAGATGGATGCTTTTTGAAAGGGAAGTATGGAGGAGAGTTATTAACTGCTATTGGAAGAGATGGGAACGATCAAATGTTACCTATTGCTTATGCTGTGGTGGAGGTGGAAAATAAGGATTCATGGACTTGGTTTCTGGAGCTCCTTATTGAGGACATAGGTGGGACACAATTGTGTACAGGGTGTACTTGGATTTCAGACCAACAAAAGGTACACTGATATGTTCATTAAGCTTTTAGATCCAATTTTATAAATTAATTGCCTACTAACATTTATTTTCTGTCATTCAAACATCAGGGGCTGTTACTAGCTATTCAGGATCTACTTCCTGGAGTAGATCAAAGATTCTATGTTAGGCACCTATATGCCAATTTTAGGAAAAAATTCCCAGGTAAAAATTTGAAGAGATTGATGTGGAAGGTAGCTGCTTGCACATATCCAAAAGGTTGGGAGCAAGATATGAGGAACATCAAAGAGCTAAACGAAGATACCTTCAAATACTTGTTGGCCATTCCACTAAGGTATGTTTTCAAAACTGTTATTGTCTGTAGTTGTCATTACAAACTGGGATAATAATAATGTAATTATTGTGGAGCAGGTTTTGATCACGATCTAGATTCACAACAACTGCCCAATCTGATACATTGGTTAACAATATGTCTGAAGCCTTTAATAGTGTCTTAGTGGAATCTAGGGGCAAGCCAATAATCACCATGTTGGAGGAAATAAGGCTATACATGATGCACATGTGGGCTAAGAACAGAAAAAAGGTTGCATCATATGAAGGGAACATCTGTCCCAAAATCCTGACAAGATATAACTTGGAAGCAAATTTGACAAGGCATTGGATTCCTAGGTAAATTTGCTCTTGCTTTGGTTTACTTTTTATTGTATTTACCCAGTTCTGTATAACCACTTATATCATCATGTGCCAAAACCTTGCAGTTGGTCAGTAGACAAAATTTTTAAGGTGAGGCATGCATCACATGTTGGTGATAAGTTTGTGGTCAATATCGATGAAGCATCATGCACATGCAGGAAGTGGAGCATCACTGGGATACCCTGCTATCATGCCCTATCAGCCATGAGGTTTCTAAACATAGATGGAAAAGATTTCATCTCCACCTGGTACAAGAAGTCCACGTATGAAGAGACATATGCATCCATCATATACACAATCAATGGCCAAAGGGTGTGGGAGGTTACACCATATCCAGATATTTTACCTCCTCCGAAAAGATCATTACCAGGCAGACAAAAAAAGAAAAGGAGATTGCAGGAATGAGAGCTACGAAAAGATGACACACAAATGACCAAAGCAGGCTTGTGCAAGAGGTGTTGCATATGTAGGGAAATTGGCCATAATAGAAGACATTGCCCTCAAGCACCTACTCAGCCATCTCAGGCACCATCACAACAACCAACCGCTGCAACTCAACCTACTACTCAACCATCACAACCACCATCATAACAACCAACCCCTGCAATTGAAGCACCTACTCAGCCATCCCAGCCACCATCACAACAACCAACCCTATCAATTGAAGCACCTACTCATCCATCCCAGCCACCGTCACAGCAACCAACCCCTGCACTATCACAACCAAGTTTACAACCTATATAACCTTCTACTGCAGCACCAAGGGGTTCAGCTCAACATTCTGACCAAGGAACATGTGGGCGTGGAAGACCAATGGTGAGGCCAAAACTCAATGCAAGGAGGGGACACATATGGAAACTCTGACTACATGTGCTTTCCTTATTATAATCTTTTGTAGCTTTGGTCTGTAATTACCTTTTTGAAAGACAATTTAGGTACTATTGGATGAATATATTTTGTCAATCTGTGTAATTGGTATTTGGGGGACCACTTTTTTGTCCATTTCAGTTATGTAGTAGTGGTCCACTTCATTCACAGATGTTAAACATTTGCTGCTGAAACATGTTATTTATATATCAAAATCTGTATTGATGTCCAATTCTCATATTCATGTCCAAATTAATTTCACCTTTTGCATATGGAATTTATGTTTGAGTACTGCTGCATTAAAGGTTTCCTGCTAAATTTTGTTAAACAGTTACTAATATCATTCATTAACTTTTTAATCCTTACATAAACAAAATCATCTACTACATTAAAGGTCTGCTTGAACAAAAACACACTCATTCTAATTCACCAACAAAAACACACTAATGATGTTCAATACAACACAAAGACAGACCACACCAATCAACACCTTAACCCTTTTTTCTAATGAATTAATACATATTTTGATATCAGCAACTACTTCTTCAGACATCACGCAACTTCTTCTCATTTCTTGGGTATTCAAACTGCCACCAACAACATGTTCTTCAATCTTCACATTGCCACTAACCTTTTCTTCATTCTTCACATACCCACAACATTTTTCTTCAATCACAACCGTGCTTGCAGAACTCCATTCTCCCATCCTATACTGATCAAACCAGCTGAAGTAATTTCACCCACCACACTCTTCACTTCCACTCTGATGCAAATATACCATTAACGTCAGCTTTTATCAGAAAACACAAAAAATAACACAGAAACAAAACACAAATTACAAACAACATTACCTTGAAGTTTGGACAGCCCCAAAACCTTTTTCCTTTGTTCTTGGTTGTTCTCGCAGTTCTCAACACAGCCTTATCACCACAATAACAACTGGGCGTGACATTGGAGCTTCTACACCCACCTGCATTGCAAAAATTGACGTTGCTCTTCTGCTTTCCTCCAAGATCTGAACTTGAACAGGACCCATAAGACACACAATTGGCTGGATTCATCACAGAAGATGGGAGAAAATGACAACAAAATTAGGGATTCTACATTCAACATTGTTGGTGGCTTAAATAAATAAATATTTCCACACCATTCCATCTGTAATTGACATGTTTCAGTAACAAAAATCCACCTCAGCAACCACAAACGCTGTTTGGCCAGACTTAACGGAAAGGGCAAAAGTGAGAATTTTAAACTAAAAAGGGGACCATTTTGAGATTTCGAAAAATACAGGTACCAATTTGAGATTTGGAGTCCAAAATGGGGACCAAGGGCATAATTAAACCTTATTTTTTAGTCTTAACTTGGTCCCGATTTTTTAAAAATTGATGTAATTTGGTTCTTTCGTTAATTTGTTGAAGCAGAATAAGGATTTTTCATCAAAACTGACATTAGGATTATGTCAATTACACCAATAAAACAAACCATCTTTAATTTTAATGATGAAAATACCTTCATCTGATTCAAGAAATCTAACGAAAAAAGAACCAAATTGCAACATTTTTTCAAAATTTGTAACCAAATTGAGATTAAAAGGACCGGATGACCAACTTGATATTTTTGAACAAAAATATTAACCCAAAAAGTAATTCCAAAATCTAATATATATCTAAGACAATCTTAGTGTAGGTAAGTTCCTAAAATAGACATCTTAATTTTTTGACACGTGTTTAAAATTGAGGGAATTTTAGTCTTTTTTATGTTGTGTTTTTACCGCCCGAAAGTCTTTTTTAAATACTGATTAACGTTGGTTGACAACAACATCCTTTTTCTCCAACACAATCAGTTTCATCTAGGTTAGTTCTTATTATTTCTTGTTCCATTTTTTTCTTCTTCTTAGATCCTTCTTCTTTCTTCTAAGTTAATTTTTTTTACCTCATTGTTTGTTGTTCATGCAAAGCAGAACTTTTGTTTGGTTAAAGTTATTTTTTTGTCATTGTTCTTCCTTTTTTTCTTCTAGAGTGCCAAAGTTTCGTTTTCTTCTTTAATTTTTGTCGTAGAAATCGTTTTCAACAGACTTGAAGGAGAATGTGATCTAGGGTATTTGGATCGGGATATTGGTTCAACTCGGTTTGATTTTAGTGTTTTTTTTTTCTTCCTTTTTTCTTCTAGGGCCAAAGTTTCGTTTTCTTCTTTATTGTGGTTATTTTTGTGCCAGAAATAGTTTTCAATAGACTTGCAGAAGAATGTGATCTAGGGTATTTAGATCGGGATATTGGTTCAACTCGGTTTGATTTTACAATTATTTTTTGTTGTTCTTCTTCCTTTTTTCTTCTGGGGCCAAAGTTTTGTTTTCTTCTGTATTTTGTCTGGTTATTTTTCGTGGTAGAAATTGTTTTCTCTAGATTTTCAGGAGAATGTGTTGAAGGATATTTGGATCGGGATATTGGTTCAACTCGATTTGATTTTAGAGGAATGTGTGTGTTGAAAAATTAGTGATTTTTTAGAGAAACAGATGTACTCTTTTTCAACTATTTCTTTCTCTAAAGAATAATTTAAGCTTTCTATTGTGATTTTATTGATTATTAGGTTTAAGGAATAAAGTTATTTTTTATTCCATTTATGAAGCCAAACAAGATGGAGGATAGGAACAATATCTGAAAGGTAAGAAATAATATATGCCCAACTTCCATATTATTTTTGTAAAGTATCATATATTGTCGAGGATCTTTGTTATGCTTAAAATAAAAATCTGACATTTTTCAATTTTATAAACAACATGCATCTTTACCCATTTGTGATTGATTACCCATTATTTCATGACATGCAATAAAAAAGTTATCAACAAAAAAAAGGAGGTGGTGATCTTTACCGTGTTAAGCAGTGCAGGGAAAAATTTTCTTAATCAATTTGTTTAGAATGTCTTCACTCTAATCTCTGTGTCTATGGTTTGAGACACATAATTTGAGTCACTTTTTTAGCTGACGAATCCCTTTTTTTTCATTCAAATTAGCTTTCTGATTTTCTATGCAATTTGTTGGCTGAACATTTCTCTAAATATTTATATACCACTAGCTATATTTATATACCATTTTATTGGTTGACTCTATATTTATACACCTCCTCCCTCTCTTTCTCTATTTGTTTCTTTTCCAGTTTGGCTTCATCATGTTGAGAGTGATTAGGTCTGATTTGGTGATAAAAACTAAATGGAGAAAACGAAGCGAGGAACGAAAAGGTGAACGACATGTTCTTTTGATAGTTGCTCATACGGTGTTATGTTAGCACTTACATTTTAAATCTTTCTTACTAATTTGTGATGATTTCTAATCAATATTACACTAATATCATATACAATAAACAAATGGAAGATTTGTTGGATAAAGCTTATAAGAAGTATGTCATATGGAAGGAAGTACAAAGCAACATTTTTTTGTTTTATGTGTGTTTGAAGAGAGATTTGTTCTTTTTTCAATATAATAGCTCACTCTACTACATTTTCCTAATGGTTCGGAAATGGAAATTTAAAATCATTCAATTATTTTGTGAAAGCATTCAAAACACTTTTATGGCAGTACATTAAGGCTTCAATTGTGTAACATTGCATTGCATGGCAGAACATGTCTAAAACTTGAGAAGTATCAGACTACCAAGGCCGCTTTGGAGACTGGTGCTTCATTGTCTCCAGATTGGTGCTTCAACAACTAGATGATTTTCCAAAGAAGTCACCAGTTGTAGTGAATAAACCTAAATATAGGTCAAAAATGCTTTTACTTTTTGGTTATGCATATTCATTGTTAGGACTAAATATAGGTGAAACAATGCTTCTGTCGTTGTACTTATTGTAATTATGTTTTGGTATTTCTAAATTTTGTCTTAAAAATTAACACTCCCAAATGCTTAATCTATTAGACGAAGTTTATGAATGGTTCTCTGTCTATCATTTTCCATTTTTGAGCTTTAGATGACCAATGCATATATATTTTGACCACTAATAAACCAAATATAAAAGTTATATGTGATTCAATGTTTTATTTAATAAGAAGTTATATAGTGCTAATAAATGAAATATAAAAGTTATGTCATCAAATTTTTATTTAATAAGAAGTTATATACCGGTGAGTGTTGTCATGTTATTATGTTTCTTCTAATCTAACCACTGCTCTAATTATTTATAGGAATAGTTAGCTATGAGTTTAGTGTGAGTTTAGCGTCAACGTGATGGAGGCTAAGGTTGTAGTGAGTTCTTGCGAGCATGATTGACCCTTTGACGCCACTAGAGTTAAGAGATTGAATTGGAATGATTGATAATTACCTGGAATGAAGGTTCTGGATATAAACACTATTGAGGATGCTATTATGAGACTAAGGAGATTGGGCATGGGATGATTGTGATTAGTATGAAAGTTGTAGAATTTGATGGTGTTCCAAGAATGGTATGCTAACCTTATAATTTGTTTCTATAATTATAAAAAACAACAAGGTTGCGAACTAAAGTTGTATTATGTGTAGGTATATATGCACGTGCAACCATGTAATATCTTCGAGATGTTTGATCAACACTGATGAGGACATTGATTATCTGGCCAGGACCTATCATGAGGACATTGGTGATGAAAGGCATGGTGTAAGAAGCATCGGTAGCAACCACAATCATCTTGTGGTTGGCAATTACAAAGAGCAGTTCTTGATTGAGTGTGTTTTTAATGATTCTAAAGGGAATTGTCTCTCCAGCATCTACTGGTACATACACAGTTTCTGCATAGCATATTTGTTGTATATTTTAACCATATGTATATCATAAGGAAGCTAAGACTCTATAATAATTTCATACCTTTGACTTTAACATTTGTAGTAAAAGTGGTTACTTCCAACAGAAAAATTGTTTTGTTTAAAGGCAAAACAAAAATAAAAATGTCTTTTATCTGGGGGATAAATGATGATGCTATTTACTAGTGGATGGGGATGTTGTACAGTCCAACATTTACTACTTTGATTACAAGAGAATCTCCATCTCTTTCTTCCATAGTTGGGCCAAGAAATTGCTCACTTACAATGAGTATGTTGTGGGTTCTGCACAACCTCTTCACTGGGGCAATTTTAATATATTTTAGTCAAATATTGAAGTTAGCAAAACTAAGAAATGGTGCATGAGCATTACATTGAATAAAAACATTTAACAACAAACTCATGGTAGTAATTCTCTATAGTTGAAGCAAGGGAAGCAATGATGAAGAGTAAGCCATGTAAGAACTAAAAGTAACCATTGCTTGCAAAGGAGGCGGATAATCTTCATTGTTGCTTGTAAGACCTAGGAAAAATAAATAAATAAATATTTATTTAATAAATTCGAGGGCGAGAATCTGTAAGTTAATTAATGCAGAGAAAGAAAACAAGTAATAGTGCTATCTTAAGTGGTTGAAGGTATTTGGTTATGATTAGAGGATTTGAGTTCGAGTCCTGTGTATGCCATTAGTATTATAATTTAATTAATTATTTTGCATTTATGCATGAATGTGTGAAGTATATTGATAAGTGTGTAGGTACTCAAAATAGCAAGAAACACAAATTCGCTTGTTGGTTGTACATTTGTTGGTCATTATGTGGATGTGGGTTCAAACCTTTGTTGGCATAAAAATAATTTCTTTTTGCGTTTGGATCATGTGGATCAATGGGAGATACTCAGGAAACCCTAGAGCACTCAAAGCAGCCCTATTATAGTTGTTGAATATCTAGTGATTTTCGTTTGGCTTTACTTGATGGTTGTTTTATTTTATGTGATCTTTACATATTCCTATTTACGAAATTCTATACTTCTTATTTGTTCTGGATATATGGTCCTCATTTACTTTGGCTTTTGCGTTATTGTGTTTTGTAAGTGTGCTTCCTTGAACTCTATCACGGTTTGCATTTTAATGGCCTATATATATATATATATATATATATATATATATATATATATATATATATATATATGAGAAATCATGGGGGTCTTCTTTTCTCCTTTTTCTTTCGAGGCTTGTGCTTGTTAGGGTGTAAATTAAGAAAAAAAATTATGGAATTCAATCCTCACGATGGTACCCACGATGATGCAACCAAAGTGTTGTTCGAAATTAGGTTTTGCTCATGCCTTGGTACATTGGAGGCACCCACGTCATACTTTGATTTCTTTTCTTTTTGTTTCACGGTGCAAACAAGCAATCCACTTTAACTTCTTGTTTTAATATTATTTTATGCACATATTTGCTTTTGATGAGACTTCTGTACATTCTAGTGTGGTGCAGTACACACCTTAAGTGCTTAGCAATATATCCTTTTAGTTTAGTTGAAAGAAAATTCAAGAAGTTCAACTGGTGGGTTTTATGCAAACAAAAGAGACTAAAATAGGAGTATTAAAATAAAGGTTCAAGTTTGGGTTACAATTCATATGGTATGATGTGATGTGAGTTTAAATGACTAAGTGTTGATGTTAATCTTAATTTGACATAAGGAATTGGTAAAAAAAGGGTTCTTGTAGTTCCTGATTGAGGTAAGACTTATGCTTTGTATGAATAAATGAGTTATGTGTCTGTTGCCTTATAAGTTCATAATTTCATATGAGCATGGTTTACTCTGGGGTTCAAATTGAATGTTGGCATTGATTTAAGATGTGAGTATATATGAATTATAAAAGAGAGGAATGTGTGTTTATACTTGAGAGATGCATATGTGTTGTGATGTTGTAATTTGGATTATATGAATGTGTATTTTAATTTCTGGATGTTGAGAATTGAGTGGTTGGATGCTAGGAGCTGAATTGGAGTACCTAAAATCAGTAGTGTCACATTACTGGTGTAGCACCTGGCGGTGCATAGTGGACCGCCAGGCAATAGTAGAAAATAGGGAAATCCCGTGCTGTGGCGCCTAGTAGTGATGTGGAACCGCCAGACGGTCTGCACTGCCATTTCGCCTAGCGACGTTTAAGTTGCGCCAGGCGATAGTACAAGTGGCAAGGTGCATTTATGATGCGTTTTTGCATGGCTTGTTGTGTTGGTTCTGATATGGGATATGCTTAATCGCATCACTAGCGGGTAGGTTCGTGATTGGTGTTGGAATGCGTGATTAATATGAGCAGGGAGGTTCATATTAATGATACTCTTATGTGAAGATACGAGCGGGGAGGTTCGTAGCTAGATGGATCACGCGTGTTCGACTATGGGCGAGGAGGTCCGTAGAGTTGGAACTACGAGCGGGAAGGTTTGTAGAGTTGGACAACGAGCGGGCAGGTTCGTGGAAGCATTGGAATCCCTAAGACTAGCTTGAGTATGTATCTTGTATAGTGTAGTGTGCTTTTCTTAAATTCATTTTGATGTGTTGAGATATGGACTTAGACTAGGAGATGCTTGACAGTTTCATGAGCGGGTAGGTTCATGACTGGTGATGAATATGGGATAATATGAGCAGGGAGGTTATGATGCTCTCGTGTGAGGATACGAGTGGGGAGGTTCGTATGTTCCGTGCTCACACTTGAGGGTTGCTGCGAGCGGGAAGGTTCATAGCTATTGGATCACGTGTGTTGGACTACGGGCGGGGAGGTCCGTAGAGTTGGACTACGAACGGGGAGGTTCATGGATGTTGGACCACGAGCGGACAAGTTCGTGGAAGCATGATATATCCTGGGTAAATGGATTACTAGTTTCATTTGTATAATGAGACGATGATCTAAAATCCTTGGGTATCGATTGTTAAGATTAAGCAATTTATATGAAATAAAGTTGTTCCTGCAAAGAACAAATAAGATGAGTTAGGCACAAGTGTCACCTTACCACGTAGTCTGCTATCTCTTCAGTTGGTCTCTCCCCGGTTGATACATGTCAGCTTGAACCCAGGAGGGGTTACCTGTAGAAGAGTCTCTGAAACTCAAGTAAGTCAAAGCTCTCAGAAAGTCAAATCAGTGATTAATGAATGCGTACCTTTAATTCGTGGGGTCCATGCGTATTTATAGAGCATTAATGATGTTCGTTTATCCAATGGGTTGGGCCTTGGCTTGGGCCCTAGCCTGGGTTATGAGTGGGCCTGGGCCCTAACCTAGGCCCCTAAGGTCCATCGAACGCGAGGACCTCCATTTTACTAAGTCTTCGAGAGCGGTCTGATCCGTTTACTTCTTGGCTTGTCAAATGTCGTCCTTGGCCGCGTACTATTCGTGTTGGCCATTTTGTTGTTACTTTAACCTTTGTTCAGTTAAGTTCGAGACTATGGCGGCCCAGGTCGTGTACTTGGGTTGTCTCTGGCATGTTCGTGAGGTTTATCATTTATATGGTTAAATTGACCAGGTCCGGTATAAGTTAGACTGACTCGGCCTAGGTTGAATACTTGGCTACTTTGATGCATTTTTTACTTATTTGATTGAGTTTGGTTATGTGTGGTACACTAGTCCCCCAGCCTTGTCCGATAGGAGTTGTCGGTCAAGGGTGATTTGTGTTGGTATGCTAGCGGAACCGGCTAGGTGTGATACACCAGTCCCCTAGCCTTTAAGTGTAATGAACAGTGTTAAGGCTAAAAAAGTGGTAACTGTCTGAAGGTAGGTGAGGGGGTGTCAGGGGTTAAATCAATACGTTTTGGCACCGTCGTTTTTAAAGGTCGCATCTTTCGCAATGATGGTGTCGATTGGTCTGGGGTATTATTTTGGCGGGAAAAGTTTTCATCGTTTGGGATCCTGATCTATAAATATAGGTTTCAAAACAGGGGAAGGGTTACTTGGTTCATTTACGAGATTTTTGCATTCAGAGGTCTTGTGTGCGCATCATATTATCTGACTAGTTCCCAAATTCAGCCGACATCTTCCCGTAAAAACGAAAACATGTATGTCTAGTAGCGATAGCATATCGTTATCTACGTCTAGTAGTAGTGAGAGTACTGAGTCGGAGAGAAGTAAGGGTAGACGATTTGACGAAGAGGGTACAAGTTCTGGGGTCGTGACAAGTGGGATTCCAATGGAGACTGTAAGGGAGGTTCGAGAAGATCCCCCCGAAGAGTTGGCGGAAAGTGACTAGCCGGCGAAAGGTGGCTATGGGTGGGCGGCTGCCGACGTCCGCAGCCAATCATTCCTGTTTCGGTGGTCCCATCTACTGAACTCTTGGTTAAACTGCACACCTGTCATCTCCAAGGGTGTCAGTGGGGACATTATTTCCCTAGAGAGGGTTAGTGTCATCGATCGGGTATGCCATGGGCAGGAGGGGGCTACCGAGAAGTTTTTCTACATGTATATGTGTCATTTCTCTCAACTTCATGTGCGATTGCCGTTAGACGATTTCACTATGGGCGTATTGCGGGCGTTGAATGTGGCACCTACACAGCTACATCCGAATAGTTGGGCCTACTTGCAAGCCTTTCACATCTTGTGCCAATCCTTGTATTTGGAGCTCACTCCTTATGCTTTTTTGTATTTTTACGATACCAGACCCCGGCGGCCGGCTACTTGGTTATCTTTGATAAGTCAGTCCAGTATCAGCAGACTATATGCCTTTTCCCAGTCTTTCAAGCATTTCAAAGATGGGTACTTCAAGGTTGTCGTCAAGGAAGGAGGCAAAGCTTATTTTTTGAATGTAGATGGGAGTACCAAGTTTCCCTTTAGTTGGACCAGCAATCCTTCTCGGTATAAAGACATGGGGATGGAGGAGTTTTCGGTTGGTGATAAGGAGGTGGTGGGGATGTTGTTAAAGTTTGTTGATAAGTTGCCCACTAAGGGCCTAGTTAGAGTTTATAATTCAGTGCATCTGATAATAGATATCGAAGGTATCTGTTTGTTACTTAAACTGTGTTAATAATTCTAAGTTGTTTTGATCCAAATTGTAATGTATCATTGTAGGGCATATGGCGCAGTCTGGAAAGAAGAACTTAGCGTTTTTCCAAACGCTGAGGAAGGAGATGGCCGCTAAGGCCAAGGCAGCTGGGAAGACTGATGTTCCCAACTTGCAAGAGTTCGTGGTGGAGGTGCATGTGCACGGCGGGACGCAGAGGAAGGCTGAGTTACCACCTCGACCCGGGAAGGGAAAAGACGTGAAGAAGATAAGGACGGCCCTGCTCGAAACGGGGTCGGTTAGTGGAGCGGGATCGGCCAGTGGCGAGAAAGGGCCGGAATCTAGGTTGATCGAACTGCCAGAAATATCTGTGAGGAAGGACATTTCGATTACCCTCCCAGATACCATTTTGAATTCAATTGACGTCATGGATGCGGACCACCTTGTGAGGACAATGGTGGAGTTTGGGAGCAAGGCTTTAGTTTTGAGCCGGCGCGTGGGGTCCCTTTATAGGAGAGAAGTGAAGGAGGGGGGCCGGGAAAAGGTGGAGGAGTTGCAGGGGAAGGTGGATAAGCTGGAGGAGGAGAAGGCTGCGTTGGATTAGGCAAAGGAAAGTTGGGAAGCGGAGAGAAAAAGGTTGGCAACATGGAGGGTTCGTTGCTTGGATTCTAAGGAAAAGTTGAATAAAAGGATAGGGGAATTGGAAGAGGACTATGATGACTTGAAGGACAAGTATGATGGAGTTGTTGGTGAGCTTGATGATCTGAAGAATAGCATCATACAAGAACACATCAATGGTTTTGAGAAGGGATTGCGTCAAGCGGCTTTTTTCCATCAGGATGTGGACGTAACGGATTCGAGGTTCGATGTGAATAAGGATGTTGTTGACGGGAAGTTGGTCCAGGAGGATGAGGACAGTGGGAATGAGGAGGCGCAGGAGAAGGTGGCAGAGGAGGAGAAGAAGGCGGGCGATTCCGAGGATGCACCTGTCCCCACAGACTAGGATTTTGGTCTTAACTGATTCAAGAATATTATTTGAGTCTGTCTGTAATATTTGGTACATTATTGCACTTGTGTTTAAATGCGATTAAGATTTTGTATGTTATGTTTTGTTTATATGTGGTGTATGCGTGTTGCTATAAGTTGTAAGTTAAGGGTGTTCGACCCAAGCCACTTACTTGGGGTAAGGGTGGGGAACTTAAACGAATTAAGCACAAGATAAGGGTGTTCAACCCAGGTCGCTTACTTGGGGTAAGGGTGGGGAACTTAAACGAATTAAGCACAAGATAAGGGTGTTCGACCCAGGCCGCTTACTTGGGGTAAGGGTGGGGAACTTACACGAATAAAGCACAAGATAAGGGTGTTTGACCCAGGCCACTTACTTGGGGTAAGGGTGGGGAACTTAAACGAATTAAGCACAAGATAAGGGTGTTCGACCCAGGCCGCTTACTTGGGGTAAGGGTGGGGAACTTAAACGAATTAAGCACAAGATAAGGGTGTTCGA
>Ga0214542_1003179_pt1 | contig 33792 bp, 23 predicted proteins | sample CNSS1metaG_FD_160096 | JGI IMG/M metagenome (GOLD analysis project Ga0214542, IMG submission 160096) | Root nodule microbial communities from cowpea collected in UCLA plant growth center, Los Angeles, California, USA - CNSS1 | ecosystem: Host-associated > Plants > Roots > Nodule | place: USA...
CACCCGAGGCCAAAAAGTGTGCTGTCAGTGGCAGTTTTGGAAATGTGGGGGCCACAGATGGGTTATAGGCTTCGGTTGGTTGAGAACCGAAGCATAAAACTGGTTATATGCTTCGGTTGGTATGGGACCCGAGGCAAAATGCTGAGAATAATTTCAAAAATGCCACCGCCTCCTTATAGGCTTCGGTCCCGCAGTAACCGAGGCCTATAAGGCGAGTTAAAAACCCCATTCTACACTAGTGAGGCTTGATCTTGGCCATTGGATGATGCCTTAGAAAAGGAGGAAGCATTCCTAACCCTTGGATGCTTTGGATCCATGAGGTGGAGGAAGAAGTGTTGACTTGCACTTAGTCCACCTTGGCTCTTTTGATAGCTCATGGCCAAATCTCCTATTGGGCTTAGTCAAGCCCAATTTAATCAATTCAACTACACATTATTTGACTTATTATTCTAGAAACAAGGCCTAAACAATGGGCCAATCTTATTGTTATTCTATTGATTTTTGATACACCTCTTCAAATCTTCACATCTTCTTTGACCCATGTGAAGAGTGTAAGAAGCCTATGTGGGTTTGGACCATCTTGAATGAAGCCCAATTGGATCTTTTTTAGCATGCCCCTTGCTATTAGGCTTTTGATGGGCTTGGCCTTGGAGGTGCATGTGGGCCATGGATTGGGCCTTGAGCATGATTTGGGCCTAGGCGTTGGTCGAAGCTATAAGCCTTGTTGGGATCACATTAGTAAGTTCGTTAACGTTTTTGGTTAAGGAAAAACCCCTAGACTAGGACCTCCTACCACTCACACCACATAACACATTCTATTCTATTTGAGTGTGACTGTTTAGTAGAGTATCAAGATACCTCCTTACTGTCACCCTATGTCAATGCATACATTAACAAAACCAAGCACTAATCCTCCTTGGATTAGCATCAACCATTCTCAATTACCATTTTCAACATGCTCACCCAACACAATTACAATATATTCAGTTCATATCATAATAAATTTCATAATCATGCCTCATATCACTCATATAAGAAATAAAATATACTAAAGCAACAAAACAACTAAAGCAGGGCTTTAGCACCCGGTGCCCAAGCTAACGCTAAGCGCCATTAGTCTCAAAATTTTGGACGCTCAACGGTAAATTTGGCACTTAACGCTAAGGACTTAAAATATCTCCAGACCTATAGAGGTCCCCAACGCTCAAGCACCGCTCAGCGCTGATCGTAGTGCAAATTTTGACGCTTAGCGGTAGAAATGGCGCTCAACATCACACCAGAAAATAACACATTCATTGTTGGGTTTTTGAGCAATTTGGACCTGTTTCATGACTCTATTTGGTACTTCTACTTCATACTTCATAAAAGGTTTTAAATTTACAACAAGTAGTACCAATTAGACTCATGGATTTCAATTTTCTCAATTTCTCAATTTACAACAAGTACTTCTACTTCATACTTCTAATTTCTCAATTTTCCCCAAATTCAAACAATGCACATGGATTTCAATTTGTCAAACACAATTCATCATAGTACTAGTACAATCATTGACAAATCAGTTCAACAGAACTGTTCAAAGCATCAATCTATTACACCACCAACATCAAACATACAATTGATTCACTCTAACAATTTTTAGTTTCCTCTACTTGTTATCCTACTTAAACAACTTTATGAATGTCAAACACCACTAACTCGACATGATGCTTTATCTACACATAGAAACATCACAAGAACGATAAGGACATACTGTTATGATCACTAATATGTAGAGAATCATACTAATGAATAAAATGACGCATGCAAGCGAAAAAGAGCTCACGTGCAACAGAAAATAGAAATAGACCAAAAAGAAGGTGAAAACTCAACTTATGTGAATGGAGAAACTGATCGATTCAAGTTGAAGAGCTCGTCGTAAGGATCACGCCTTAGATAAGTCATTACACTCTAGAAAAGTGGTTTCTAGAGAGATACTGTGTTTTAAAATAATGAAACTCTTTTACAAAAATTTTATTTATAATAATACCTTTTAATATTAAAATAATCGAGTCTCACTATTTTTAAATCACTACTAGTCTTAAACATACAATTTTTTAAGGTTTTACATAAATTATTCAAATTTAATGTTAAAAAGAGTTTAAATTATTGGAAAACATTTATTCTAAAACCATTTTATAAAAAAATATTTTTATTATTACACTAATTATTGATATTTTGTTACTCTTTTAATTTTTGTGATAATTAATTAATTAATTTATTAAGTTAAAATTTATTCATAAAAATAATTGTAGTTATCAAAAAATATTTATTTTAAATTTTCTTTCTTTTTTAATATAAAATATTTATAATTATTAATTATTGACATTTTATAAATTGATGATCATCACAAAAGGAGAAAATCACACTTAGAACATACAAACAAGCAGAAAGGGCAAGCTAGAGTAGAAAAATGGTTTATCATATAATTGCATACAATTTTATAACCAAAGATACATACATTGGCCAAACATGTGATGACCAACAAAGAAGACACTAAGACTCAAAACACGATTATCCGAATACATGTAATCAGTCGGATTCACCGAATGCTTACACTTGTGGTGACCTCTACTGCTCTGCAGAGCCAATTGCTAATGGGTTTCACCCTACCAATTACATGGTTAGCCTTCAAACATCTAAGGCCATTATGCTGCCAAAGACTAGGGTCTCCTGCTACTTTCACCACTTGAGTTAGTACGCTCTACGTGAGACTAACTGACTCTTTTAGAGTGGCAGAATGCAATCCTTACTTGAATCCTAACTAAATTATATAATGAGGCACCACCACGAACCTTCATGGAATTACGTCCTAATCATGAGGCACCACCATGAGCTTCCACTAACATGGGTCATGGAATTACATCCTGAATATGAGGCACTACCTCGAAACCATCATGGAATTACGTCCTGACCAATGAGGCACCACCATGAGATCTCACCTAGAGATTCATTGAATTACGTCCTAAACCACACCAAAATCGTGTCTCACCTACCAAGCATAAAGTTATCATGCATACTAATTTCATGCAATCATTTATAACCAACCATCCAATCAGGTTCCATACAAAGATCATACCAAACTCATCAATTCCAGCCCATACAATCAGATATTACATGCATATTCACAAACTTCTTTCTTTAAATACGGCACTCCCAACCAATCATACAACTAACAACCAAAAACAGGGAAAAGAACATAAGTTCCTGAACTAGTCTTGCTCAAGCTATGGACCCTCGCTCAAGCGAAAAAGGTCTTTCACTCAAGCTACAGACCCTCGCTTAGGCGAGACTGCCAACAGAGAGCCCTGTAGGATTCACAAGTTCTTGCTTGGGCGAGCCCTCCTCGCTTAAGCGAGACCACTCCTCACCCAAAGGGGAGATCCCTCTCCTAGGCTACAACTAAGCGAAACACAAGCAGGAACTCACGAGTTCTCGCTTAGGCGAGCCCCTCTCACCTGAGCAAGATGACACCTCGCTCAAAACGAAAGTTCTCCGCCTGAGCGAGAGCTCGAGCAGAAACTTGGGCCACCTTCTACTATTCTCACCTAAGCGAGACAAGCTCGCTCTGGCCAAAGTAGTAGATCTCGCCATTGTTCAAACACGCATCAACAGACTTCTCATTCCAAACAAATATTTTCCAAGCATTCCATACAATCAAACAACTTACAACTCATATGGACACGAAATAAAGTCAAAACAGACAAGATAAAGTAAAAAGCACGTGAACTCTAGCTTCCCTTACCTTTTTGGTAGAGTTGAACTTGAAGGGGGTTTTAGACGCGATAGCAGAGACATGATAGTAGGAACCTAGGAACAAGAATGAGCCTATAAGAATGACCTGAAACTGAAACTGAAAAACAAGAATGGAAAAGAGGAGAAAAGTGGAGTCTAAATTACCCAAAGGAAGCGTTCAACGAAGTGGAAAAAGGGAGAGCTTACTTAAACCCTAGCAGAGCTTCTGTTGAGAGAAAAGGAGGGAGTAAGTGGTTGTTTTTTTGAAAAGTGTAGAGAATGAGATGGTTAGGGCAGTTTAGGGTCTTGGACACCCTATGGGCCAGCCTTAGGCCCAACCGATTAGGGTAGGCCTTTAAAAATTTAGGATAGAAAATAAAGTGTGCCTTACAACCCATATTTAAAAAATATTAAAATATAAAATATTGGTGACAAATAAATATTTGAATGTTAGCAGATGCGAGAACTCCCCGTGGTTACCAGAGTGATGGAGATTCTGCTACTTAGTTCGTCTTGGGTCAAACCCTTATATTATCTTGCTTTTTGAGTATTCGTTTTTGAATATTGTCGATCTATTACTCTGTTTTGTTATTGGCATCATGGTGTGCCTTAGTGTTTCATTCTAAGTACCTTGGATATCTGTAATGAGCGACATTATATTTCCCAACCTTGCTCTCTATATTATATTGTGTCATGTTTCATTTAATTATGTTATTATTTAAATAGGATGTTACGCGGGTTAAATATTAAATTCATTCATTCAAATTTAATTGATAAAAATAATTTTATTCATAAAAAATAATTTATTCCAAATTTTCTTTCTTTTATACTATAAGATTTTTTAGTATTAATTATTGATATTTTATTACTCTTTTAATTTTTGTATTAACTATTTAATTATTTGATTTAAATTTGATTGATAAAAATAATTTTAAATATGGAAAATATTAATTCCAAATTTTTATAATGAAATTTTTATAACGAAAATTTTATTACTATTAAATATTAAGTATTCATATTTATTGTTCCTTTTTTTGCGTAAATTAATTAATTACTATAAAAAAATATTTATTCCAAACTTTCTTTTTTTTATAGATTAAAGTAATTTTAATTATTATAGAAAAATATTTATTCTAAATTATTCTTCTTGGTGATAATTAATTAAATATTTCATTTAAATTTATTATTTTTATTTTGCATTTAATTTAATTTTTATCTTTCCGTATTTATGTTAGAGTAAAACACGAATATAGTACAATAATTTTACATAGAGTTTTAAATGATCTCCTAAACATATAAACTTTTAATCTATATTTCAAAATATCAATTTTATCCTCTAAAATGTAATTATTTATTAAATATTTAAAAATTGACCGTTATTTTTTATAAAGTTTTTTTTATAAAATCGTTTATCTCTATTGTTCTCTTTTTCTCTATTTATTAACAGTTATTTTCTCATTTTTTTAATATATTTTACTTTATTTTTAATAAATATAATTTTATTTTATATATTAACTTAATAACATTACATTATCATCATCTACTATTATAATATCATGTATATTTAAAAAATGCGTACACATAAGCACGACATCGCCTGTGTACGCTAGTTAGTTTTAAAATTTATTAAAAATTAAAATTCAAAGATAGGCCCAAAAGTGGTTCTGGCCTAATTAAAAAGTGTATTAACCTGATATAACCCTAGCTGCCTCATTCTTCTAAAGTTATTAAAGTTACGTTGTCACTTCTTCAGATTCATGAGGTGCCATCTACGACCATGTTTACTCAAACAAGAATCTCTTACACTTTCAACACTCAAATGAAGTCACTGTCGACAACGTTGGCCGCTATACGAGCTCCCACCGGCGTCGCTACTTTGTTCATTGTTGAACGCTACGTGAAGTCTACCAACATCGTCACTTTGTTCTTTTTCGCAGGTTTTGGCTGTGAAAGGAGATGGAAGAATGTTGTTGTGGTGCAAGGAACACCAAAAACGTGTGGTAGGTTTAAAAAGTACAAATGCGGTTATGTGCAGATCTCAAGCGGTTATGGACTTCGGGTGCTCGTGGTGAACATGTTGAATTGTTGTTGAGTTTGACGTTAATGATTGTTGGAGGTAGTTGAAATTTCTTTACAATTTATTGTGTCTGCATACTTAAGTCATTTCCTTCTTCTTTTTTCATTAGGTGGACATTGTTGGTATTGGATGTTATTTTTCTAATGATTCGTGGACATCAAACCATAAGAGGATTGTACTGGAATCAGGGAAAACAAATGAGATCCATGATTTGCACACATCTAATAGGGGAAACAAATGAGATTCATGATCTACACACATCTAATAAGGGAAACGAATGAGATCCATGATCTTTCATGAGATCCATGATCTGTAATGAGATCCATGATCTATAATGAGATCCATGATCTTTCATGAGATCCATGATCTGTAATGAGATCCATGATCTGTAATGAGATCCATGATCTGCACTGAGATCCATGATCTACATTGAGATCCACTAGAATCCATGATCTACACTAAGATCCATGATTTGCACTGAGATCCATGATCTGCACACATCTAATAGGGGAAACGAATGAGATCCATGATATGCACACATCTAATAGGTCTAATAGGGGAAACAAATGAACAAATTTTTGTAGTTATAAATGGATATTGACTGTCGATAATTTATGTTTTTCTTGTAGTGAGATTTGCATAGAGGGCACATCAATTAAAAAGACTTCCCTTTTGCAACAAATCTAAGAGGTTGCTCCATATAATTTTCTCCTATAAATTCCTATTTAGGAAAACATTTTTTACACCCAATTGATAGAGTAACCATTATTGAAGAGCGGCCATATTTAAAAGTAAACGAACAGTAGATAAATTTTTCACTGGAAAAAAAGTATCACCATAATCCAATCCAAAAATTTATATGTAGCCTTTGGCCACAAGTCAATCTTTGAGGAGATCAATAATACCATCAAGATTAACTTTGATAGCAAAACTTCTCCAACCAACAACATATTTCCCAAACGGTAGTAGGACGATCGCCCCAATTCTACTATTTGGACGAACACTTAATTCATCTAGCATGACCTGACGCCAACTAGGATGGGCTAAGTCATTAATGTCAAATTTTAGGGATGGACACAAAAGAAATAAAGTTAGGTATAAAAATGTGAAGATAATCTATGGTAACTCAAAGTAGTATAATGTGGAGAGGGATTATGACTAGAACATATACCTGTACATAGGGAAATTAGAAGGTCAAACTCAGTTGTCAAAGCCGAAGGAGACAAAATTGTTGGCACTTGAAGTGAGTCACGTAGTGGATGTTGGGAACAATGTCTTCAACTTTAAATCTCAAGTGATGATGGAGGAGGAGAATTTGATGGTGGACTAGGCACAATTGGAGGATCACATATAGCAAAATATTAATTGTACTAGACGGAGACACATAAGAAGAAGAAGGACCCCTTAAATAAAAAAGAAAACTCATTCAAGGTGACATTTGCAGAAACAAAATAGCACCTAAGAGAATGAAAAAAACATTTGTATCCTTTTTATGATTTAGTAAATCCTAAAAAAGGCATTTGTGTGATCTGAAGCTATGTAAACCCAAAAACTTTCAAAGGTAAGGGATATAAAGATTCGTGAGGAAATAAAGTAAAATGAGGAATTTTGTTATCTAAAACCAAAGATGGCATATGATTAATAAAATAACATGCGGTAAGAATAGCCTCACCATGAATTAAAAGAATGTTGAGTTGTTTAAATAAGATGTTATTCTTATGTTCAATCACCCCATTTTGTTGGGATGTATAAACACATGAAGTTTGATAGAGAATGCTATGAAAATGCATAAATTGTTGAAAAGAATGTGAAAGATATTCATGGCCATTATCAGTTCGCAAAGTTCAAATAGATATCCCAAACTGAGTTTTTATTTCATTATAAAAGGTTTGAAATATAGAAAAGAACTCAAACGGTTTTTTATTAAGAGCAACCAAGTGCATATGGAATAATCATTAATACAGGTAACAAAATATTGAAAACCTAGATTAGACTAAAAACGACTAGGTCCCTAAATTTTAGAGTGAACTAAGGCAAAAGGTGATGAACCACGTTGTGAGACACTACGAGGAAAAGAACTAAGATTGTGTTCCCCTAATTGACATGACTCACAATTAACTATGTAAATTTGACAAATTGGGAACAAGCTGTTGTAGTTTAGCAAGACTGGGATGACCTAACTGAGTATGAATGAGAGATGGAGACTACAATCATTTGTCCTGAACTTCGATTCTGTAAACAAACAAAGCATTCTCCAAGATCAGGTTTGAAGTGTTAAGATCAAAGCTTTGGGTATCCAAGAAAAATCTCAAAGATCAGTGCTAGAAAATGAAGATTTTTCTAAAGTTTTTGTGTAGACTCTTTGTCTCTCTATTACTTGGAAATTTGGAAAACTTGGTTGTTAAGGAAACTTATTTGGTAATTTTTGTAAAACTTATTTATTAAGTTTTGGAAAAGTAGGCTTACATCTCTCTTATAAATAAGAGAGAAATACTTTTTAGAGCAACAACTCACATATTGTGTAGACTTTTTGTCTTTCCCTTCTTCCATAGAGTAGAAAAGCTCTCTTCTGTGTTATTTTCTCTGATTCTACAATATTTTTGTTTTTTTTTTTATTTTTATATAGTGATATAAATATATATATATATATATATATATATATATATATATATATATATTACTACTAAAAAATATCATATTTCTTGTCAATTTTGTTTTGAATTTATTTTTTAGGAAATATTTATTTAATTTGTTATGAAAAAAATTTTGTGGGAAATTGCTGCCAATTTTTTTGCAAAATATTTTGTATAAAACACTTTTCCAACAAATTTAAATTTTGTAGGAAATACTTATGAATTTTATAATTTTGTAGGAAATAATTCTCCACGAAGGAATTACTTGCCAATTTAGATCCTTAAAAAAATAGAAGGAAAAAGTTTTTTCTTACAAACTTTTTTAACAAATTTGCATGAAAATTTTCATGTAATATGAGAATTTTTAGTAGTGTCCGTCATTATTTACACAAGACAACATTCCTGTTTTTCTTTAGCTACTAAAAGTTTATATTCATTTGCTAGTTCATTGTGCATACGACTATAGATGGAGTGGTAGTACACCGTGACTGCAAAAGGGCTAAGTATTAGAACTTAAGACTCCTACCGCATTTTCTTTGTCATCCCAATCTTCATCAGAGCCAAATAAGCCACTAATCTGTATCCTATAAGCATAATGAATAGAGCCGATGCAGCCATGATTTTCCCTTGAAAATGTAACCCCATTTGTTCTATCAAAGGATATTCTGCAACCAAACACTGTCCATGAGAACATGGGTATGTGTCATTTGAGCCATACTGAGACCCAATCAGGAGATGGTATATGTAGTAGTTAATGGAGAAGTACTTGAGCCATGCTACAAATTTTGGTACATGTTGAATATAGTATCCACTAACTAGAACAGAAGTTAGCACAATCACTGAGGCCAGTGTGGTTGCGGATTTCTGGTCCATTACAATAGCACCAATGGCAAGGCCTAGTCCTTGTGAAACCAAGACATCGAGTAAAATAGTGAGAAGTGTGAATGAGAAGTTTACCACATTGTTTTTCAACCCTACCAACCAATAGATTATGGTGAGGAATATGGATGGAAGCACAAGCTCCATTGGAAGGTCACCAACCATCCTTGACATGAAGTATGAAGAGAGCTTGTACATTCCAGAGGATCGTTCCTTCTCCAGCATCATTAGCTCTTGAGGGAATGTGAATATTGCTTGATAGAGCGGCATGCTACCCCAAAAGCTAGTAAGGAAGAATAGAATTCCAATCTGCAAGTATATAGCAGTTGCATTACGATTTGTTTATTGCGAGAAAAAGTAAATGGGTGAGGAACACTAGTGACATATTAGGATGTGAGTTGAATTCAGAGAAGAATTTTCGCTACAACCATTTTGAAGAACAAACCTTAAATCATTAACATGTTTATGTTAAAACCAGAAAATAATTCAGTGTTGTAATTACAATTTACAACTAATGTGAGAAATAATATTTATATATACTTTAGGTCAGTCCAAATACATCTTATTTATCTGTTGAGAGTTATTACCTGATCCTGCAAGCGTGAAATATCACACTTATACCATAGTAATCCTGTAATAAGAGCAACCACAAGAACCTGAAAAACCTTCAGGCCAGAAAATGATGCATATTTTCTCTCTTTAACATCCCTTTCCAGCAGTACAAGAAACTGGTCTGACCAACTGGTAGGCCATTCCCCAAATTCATTGCCTTCAAATCTACCCTGAGTCCTACCGTATTCTGGAATTTCTTGAATTACTGGCTTAAATTTGACATCAAAGTAGTTCCTATATGCGGAAATCAATTTGTTCTTATTCAAGGCATGGTCCTCATTCGATTGACCAGTGTAGACACCTGCAATTTTTGTTCCCATGTGGCCAAATAAGAAAGTAAAACCATGTATTATATTTTAAGTAAACATTAATAAGAGGATATAAACCTAGAGAACTCTTCTTCATTCCTGTCTTTCTTCTCATACTTGCAGCATCAGTATGTAAAATACTTATTAAGTACGAAGAGTTCATTTATCAGTTCTAGTTTTATCCTCTAAATAAATTTTTAAAATTTCCATTTAAGTTCGATTGGACGAATTTCTAGTAAAATATTGGTTAAAGAAGAAAACAAAAAAAGGTAAAGTAAATCAAATTTTGGCAATAAGTTAAAATCAACTAATATCACATCTTTCTTTCAACTTTTCCGAAAGATGGAATGTAACTTTATTAAACTTAATTAAAAATTTCAAGTTATTTCATATTCTTAATTTATTCTTCTTAAATCCTCTGAATAAAAGTTAATTGGATAAAATTTTAATGTAAAAGTCATTCACTATAAGAGATTTTAAAAAGTTAGTTAAGGATTTTAAAACATTAAAATCATTGAAGTGACTAATGATTTATTTGCGCAATTATTAAACGTTGAAATTAGTAAATTTTTCGAAACATTTGTAGGTTATCAAAGAAAAATAAGATTTTAAAAATTTTGTATTCAGAGCATAAAGATATCTTTTTTTCTTTTTTTTTATAGGCAGAGTATAAAGACTGATAAATAGCAAAAGCTCAAAAGGCGTAAAATAAACAGAGAACACAGCTTACCATTTGCAAGATCCAAAAGGAAATCTGAGGGGTTCAATGGCATGGTAGGGGCAAATCCAATATTAGTAAAATATTCTATAGCTTCAGACCCATTTCCAAAATAGAGTAGGTTCCCTTCTGAAAGCAGTAATACCCTGTGAAACATGGAGTAAATCCTACTTGAAGGTTGATGTATGGTCATCACAACAGTTCTCCCTCCATTTGCTAGCTCCCACAAAATTGAGACAATTCTTTGAGCTGTTGTTGAGTCTAGGCCAGAGGTTGGCTCGTCCAGAAATAGCAAGCTTGGGTTTATGAGCATTTCTTGTCCAATACTAACCCTTTTTCTCTCCCCACCAGAAACACCTCTAAGAAGTGGGCCTCCAATGATGCTGTCCTTGCACTTGGTTAAACCAAGTTGAGCCACCACAGCTTTTGCATGCTCAATTTTCTCCATTTTGGATAAACTGCTTGGCAATCTTAGAAAGGCTGTGAACACAAGAGTTTCTGTCACAGTCAAGTGGGGATACAGAACGTCATCTTGTGTCACAAAACCTGTTTTCCTCTTCATTGCATTTGAGAAGGCTTTTCCATTATATGTTATGCTTCCATAAAGTTTTCCTCCAAGCTTGCCTCCCAATGCTGCTAGCAAAGTAGTTTTGCCACTTCCAGAGGGACCTAACATGGCAAGAATTTCTCCAGGTTCAACCATGCCTGTCACTCCATTCAGAACTACTTTCTCTTCTATTTTGCTCTTCAAAAATCCCCCCTTTCTGCTCTTAATTTTATAAATAACATCGCGGAACTACATGCAATAAGTAACAACAAATTTCAGCATAAATCCATACTAAAAAAATTGATATGTTAAGCACAAATATAGAAGCGCCTAGGAATGAGAAAAAAAAAATCATAATTTTCTATATAATTATTTTGGCTACTTTTAGAGAAACAACATGATTATGAACTAGCAACAAATTTTTCATTAACAATATTCGAAAAATAGTTTACTCTAAAAAAATACACACGTGGCTAGATTTTAATCATGAGGATAACATACGAAATTTTTTATTCCAATCAATGCATAGAGATAAATGCTACTTCCAAAATCACAAAACCTTTAGAGTTATTGAGGGATTTCCCTTGCAAAAGAGCTCAGGTGCTTCGTCTTGTACTGTTGTTATGTTGGAAGTTTGAGACTCTATGTTCTCCATCTCCTGCTCCATCTATATTCTTTTGCGACTTTCATAGTGCCATAAATTTGTGACCCTCTATATATGAATTAAGCATAAAGTAATATGACATAAAATACCACAATGAGATAACTTCTCTGTCCGTCTAAGTGTGATCGTGCTTGCAACTATAACTTCTTTAAGTACTATTATTTTCTCAAAATTGCATGTACGTGTTCATTGTCTACGATGCTAGTATTAGTATTTAGTAATTAGGAACCATTGAGATCTAGCACATATGTGTGGATCGTGGGAAATAAATTAGTGCTTACGTTAGTGCCGACTAAAGAGGAAAAGAAATACAACAAATGGTAAGTATAAATGGGAAAGATGACAATGACCATCGATGAGATATTTGTACTTTTGGAATCATAGTTTCCAAGTATGCGGTTCAAGGTATTCACAATTTGTTATTATTACTATTATAAAATATATGTTGTAACCTCAAGTCGGCTGAAATAATAGAGTTAGGATTAATTAGCAATTGAAGAATCCACTATGGAGCTTAGAGTTCAGTTACAATTTTGTCATTAAAAGATTCACTTTGGAGCTCAGAGTTAAGTTACAATTTTGTCATTAAAAGATGTCTTAAAAGTAAGGAAGGTGTGTAACACCTCATAACCAAGTGTCAACTACCCCTACCAAGCTTCTAACCCAACGTTTGGTAAAAGTAGTCCTTGGAGGTGGAAACCACAAAGAGCTCACTTTCACAATTTTCTAACAAAAAAATCTCAAATTTTCTTTTAAATCAAAATAAAATTGAAAATTGAAAAATAGAAAACAAAAGCACAAAAAGAAAAAAAATGGAAATCCTAACTATGATTCTTCTCCCCACACATATTTCAAAAATTGTCGGAGACTTATTTTGGGGAGAAAACGAAAAACTATGACTTCTGATTCAGTCTGACCATGTGACAATTTATTTTCATTAAATTTATGAAGTACAAGTCATCTGGTATGATTTTATTAATTTTAAATTTTTATTTTTATTACAAATACAAACAAATATTTTTAAAATTTTCATAATTATTTTCTACTGATGCTAAAATGAAAAAAATAAATAAATATGCATCCGTTTTTAAATTTTCATCAACAATGCGATTAAAGGAATTTAAATCTAACTTGTTTTCCTATTGCAACAACTTTTATTCTTGCTCAACAGCCAAGGACAGACCTTGGTTATGAGAGAGGGGAGCCACAACTCCTACAGACTTTTCTTATTTTATTTTTTATATATATTTTAATATTATATTTATATATTGTTATATTTATATTTATATTTATATATTATCTATATCTTATTTGGAAGATTACTTCAACTATTTAAATTTATTTCATATTAGATAATTTTTTACATTTAATGATAGATTTTATGGTTATTTTATGATATGATAGTGAATGATGATCATATTTTTTTGGATTCTACTATAATGTGTGTCTATTTTAAGTACACAAAATGAAGATTTTTTTATTAGAAAAAATAATTTATGTATAAAAAGTATAATTCGAAACTACTTAATTTTTTGTCCAATTTCTGTCACTTTCAATAGCCATGTCAACAAAGACAACCATTGAAAACTTATTTTAATCGTTCACATCAACAAACTTGATGTTTGGAGCATGTGACTTCAACTCAGTTTGAACATCATCAGGTGCATTTAGGTAGTTAACAATTGTTGAACTTGAAGAAGATTGTGATCGATGATTTGATGAATGAAACCAAGGATGTTAAATTATGAGGGAGTAAATACAACATTAGGATAAAATGTTGATCAAATTGTATTTAGAAAAGTAGCCTATCAAGTGGTGTTTTCCATGATATCATTTTAAATCTTTTAAAGTACAACTTTAATTGGCAAAAATATTCTTAGTTTCTTCAAGCATATATTATGAACACTTTAACTAATTGGAGACAAATGTCCATCGTAGATTTCACTAGTTAAGTCAAATCGACCGATTGCCCGTTACATTGGATCAATTAAATGTATTAGAGATATGTTTATATATCATTATCTTCAATTCTTTCAAAAAAAAAAAAATTTTTTTCTAATCTAAAAACACCATTGACAAAGATTAAGCTAAAGTGTGGTATTAGTTGTTGTTGATATTTGCATAGGATCGTGTATGGTGTGTGAATCACATTTTCAGGTTGTATCATTCTACAATTGTCTAGTGTTGGTGTTTGTATGTCTAGTAGGGTTCCAACATGTTGTAATAGGGTTTTGCATAGTCTTATGGGAATCTTGTAGGGTTCAAGAAGCATTGAGTTGAATTTGATTTATAAAACCATTGTATCTTGTGTGTTGATTGAATAGTGGAATTCTTTGCTCAGGTTTCAAAGAAGATTTGGATGTAACTCTTGAAGAGTGAACCAATATAAAATCTTCTTACATTTTTAGATTTTCTTTTTCTTTCAACAACTTCACACTAATGTAGATTTGACATTTTACTTCGCCTTATAAGCCTCGGTTATAGCAGAACCAAAGCTTATAAGGAGGCGGTGGCATTTTCACAATTTCATCAAACTATATTGCTTCGGTTCTTACAAAAACTGGTGTAGTAAGCAGTTTTAGTCCTCTGTTCACAAAGAACTAAAGCCTATGAGGTAGCCCAAAAAACAAAATTTCAAAATTGCCACAAGCATCAGCACATTTGGCCTCAGGTTCTTACAGACCGAAGCAATATGGGACAAATTTAGGCCTTGGTTACAATAAAACCGAAGCCTATAAGCCAGCCTAAAAACCCTAACTTACCCTAATTTCAAAAATGCCATCAAGGCTGTCACCTTTGGCTTTGGGTCCTTGTTGACCAAGGCCATTGAGTCACTTTACGCCTCGGTTATTAATTGAACTGGGGCCATAAAACCTATTAGATTCCCAAATCGCGAAACCATTTCACTATTCATCATCTTCTCAAATCTCCTCTGTGCGAAAACTCCCTCTGCACCCTCTGCCACCACCAGCTTCCGACGTCGTCGTTGTCGTCTGTCAGTTTTCATTGCTTTCGTCTCGTCATCCATTGTCGTCGATTGAATCTTCATCTCTCGCTCCCGATGAGTTCAAAAAATGGGTTTCCCTTCGCATTTTGGTTTTTTTTTTGCCGTTTTGGTTCGTTTATGTTGCTTTGATTTTTCTTTCTATTATGAATTGTAGTAGTTTCAGTTTTGTGGTTTAATTTTTTATGATTAGGTACTCTTGCATTGTGGATTTTTGAGTTCTCAAATTGTGCATCTTCTTTGATCTCGGTTCTATATTGTTATTCAACTTTCACGCTCCCAGGTTCCGTTCTAAATTGCTTTATCTATGGTTAATTTTTTGTTTAAATATGTCGTTTGATTTTCTTATAGTGTGAGTTAGCCTTAGTTTCCCGTTTGAGATTCAATATGAAAATTATGTATTGTCCCCGAGTTTTCATTTTGAAAAAGCTACATTTTTTTAAAATTAATATAAGGGGATAAAATACTAATAATTTAAATGTATTGAATCTTGAATTATCTGATTGGACAGTTTAAGAAGAATAATCACTTTCTAGTAGTTTATTAGTACACACATATATATATATATATATATATATTAAAACACATAGCTTAAAATTCATGAATATTTGTCAATTGTGTTTTGTATTGATCTTCGGGTGCATATTTGATTTGGTTGATAATCACTTTCATTTCGAGTATCCTAAAGACCAATGCGAAATGCTGGCAAAATTTCGTGAGATTTAAGATTTGTATTTTAAAAGTAATATGTACCAATAAAATAAAGAAAGTGAATCTTCTTGAATGGGATAGGGTCACACCTTGAGTACACAAACAACGTGAGCATTGATTCAAAGATTATTGAAATTGTTCATGCAATTTTAGTATATATATGTATGGATCGAGATTGGATTAATTTATATGAGAACGGAGTAGAAGAATTTATACAATTTGTGCAACGTTATGAGGGTAAAAGTGATGAATAGGTGAAGTTTAGATGTCCTTGTGTCAACTGTTTGAATGGGAGAAAGTTGAATGCAACTCAAGTTAGGGAACATCTTATTTGTGATGGTTTCCTTAGAAGTTATACAATATGGACAGGGCATGGCGAATTAATAGACTTTCCAACTGTTGGCCGAATTGAACATGTTGTCGATTCCAACATTGAAGAGCGACGGGAAGAGCGAGTGGAAGAAGACAATATGGAGGACATGATACGAGATGTTGGTGCAGAAGCTTTTCCACAAGCGCATGTGCATGAGACGATGTCTACTGATGCGGAAACTTCGTTGTCTGTCGGTTCAACTAAGTTCACGCGATTGTCAATGATTTTAAGACTTATGAATTTGAAAGCGACCAATGGTTGGACAAATAAAAGTTTCAGAGAATTGCTCGTGCTCTTGAATGAAATGGTTCCCAAGGAAAATACTCTACCCACTCGAAACTATGACGCCAAGAAAATTCTTTGTCCGATGGGTATGGAGTATAAAAGGATACATGCATGTCCTAATGATTGCATATTATACAGAAAAGAATTTAAAGATTTGAAAAAAAATGTCCAAAGTGTGGGTCATCACGGTACAAGCAGAAAAGAAACAGTGAAGATAGTGGTCAAATAAAAAATGAAGGATCTGCTTTGAAAGTAGTATGATACCTTCCAATCGTGCCCAGACTTAAGCGTTTGTTTGCAAATCCTAAACACGCTAAAAATCATAGATGGCATGCAATTGAGAGAAGATGTGACGGACTGATTCGTCATCCAGCTGATTCAATGCAATGAAAAAATATTGATCGGGAATTTCCCAAGTTCGGTCAAGAATGTAGAAATATTCAGTTTGGCTTAGCTACCGATGGAATGAATCCATTTGATAATTTAAGTACAAACCACAGTTGTTGGCACGTTATATTATTCATTTACAACTTATCTTCTAGACTTTAAATGAAGAGAAAATACATGATGTTGTCTATGATGATATCTGGTCCAAAGCAACCTGGAAATGACATAGATGTATATCTCAATCCACTAATTGAAGACATGAAGTTATTGTGGGATGATGGGGATTGAAGTATTTGATGTTGTTGCTTCTGAAACTTTCATGATGCATGCAATGTTATTTTGCACCATTAATGACTTTCCAACTTTCGGTAATTTTTCGGGATATAGTGTCAAGGGTCATAATGCATGTCCTATATGTGAAGAAAACACTACATCTCATCAGTTGAAAAACGGAAGGAAGACCATGTATCTATGCCATCGAAGGTTTTTACAAGCAAATCACCCTTATCGAATGTTAAAGAAAGCATTCAATGGACATCAAGAGAATGACGAAGCACCAATTCCATTAACTGGCCTTCAAATTCATGAAAAAGTTAATAAAGTACATCCTGTATTTTGGAAAACATTTAAGAAGTCATCTGCATCGAGCCTTTGGAAGAAAAAAAATCAATATTCTATGATCTTCCATATTGGTCGAAGTTACAAGTTAGGCATTGCATAAATGTCATGCATGTAGAGAAGAATGTGTGTGATAGCTTGATTGGTACGCTACTTAACATTCAGGGAAGACAAAAGATGGAGTAAATGCTTGTTTGGATTTGGTTGAAATGAAAATCCGAGAGGACTTGGCACCAAGGGAGGTTGGTAGGCGTACTTATTTGCCCCCTGCATGTTACACTATGTCCAGACAAGAGAAGATAAGTTTTTGCTTATGTTTAAAGAGTGTCAAGGTACCTCAAGGATACTCTTCAAATATTCAGAGTTTAGTGTCCATGCAAGACTTGAAGCTTGTTGGCCTAAATTCTCACGATTGCCACATTTTAATGCAACAATTGTTACCTGTAGCTATTCGTAGAATTTTACCCAAAAATGTTAAACAAACTATAACCTGTTTGTGCATTCTCATCTTCAATTTGTAGCAAAGTCATTGATCCTTTAAAGTTAGATGAACTTTAAGCCGAGATTGTTATCAGATTACATGGCAAAAGCAAAACCGATAGGAGTTCCTCAAAGATCATGGTTGAACAGGTGTTCTATAAGTAACAACATCCGAGGTGTGAATGTGGTTAGTAAAGATCATGAAGAGTTGTTGCAAGCACACCTATACATATTGAACAACACAAATGAGGTAATGCCTTACACATCTGCACACAAACTCATTGTGAAAGTGAACAATCCAAGACAATCAGAGAAATGGAATTTGATGGAGCACAATAGAACATTCATTCCTTGGTTTAAATATGAGGTTTTGAAAGATTCATAATGTTCTAAGACTTTGATGTGGTTAGCGAATGGGTTGAAATTTGATTTCATCTGTTGTACAGGTTATGAAATTAATAATTGCAATTCTATACGAAGTCTCTAGATGATAAAGGCAAAGTAGAAAATAGTAGAGTCAGTCTTGAAGCTGATTACATTTTTTATATTGTAGCTAACATTTGATATTCCAAATACGGCGACGCTTAAACACAAGCGTTTGTCATCGGTTACTGAGGAATTTCGTGGTTTTAAGACCAAGTTCACGTCTAGGTATGTGTTTGGATCTAAAAGGAATGAAAATTCATTGCTGAAATACACATGGATTGATGAAGACACCTAGCATCAGTTTGTTGAGGTTCGGACATCTGATGGATGGTAGGTATGTTTATTTGAAATCATCAATTGCTCAATTGATAATTCTGTACAATTTGAACTAATTCATAAAATGGGTTTTTTATGTTACAGAAAAAGAGAAAAAAGGCTCAAAGTATAAGTGCTCAAAATAAAAACCCGAACATATTGTCTCATGGTGGGTATAGAAAACTTGAAGAGAAGATAATGTCATAAAAGAAAAAACTAGGCCCCCTCCTTCTAAGGGTGAAGATAATGAGCCTTCTTCACCACCATCGTGTCATCAAAAGTGGAAGTTAGCCCATCTACGTACATCGAGCAACTACACTTCTGAATCTGCATGAGAAATATCTGATAAAATTGTAAGATATAATTCTTATCTAAATAGCTCTTCATGTTTTATATTGTATTATTTTTTATAACTTTTTTTGTTACATTGCAGGATTCGTTGGTTGAACAGAGCTCCCAAAGAGGATTCACTCCAGAAGGTCGTCATGACATACTAGTTGCTGCAATTGGACGGCCTGAGCACCTTAGACGTGTGCGTGGTGCAAGATCAAGAGTGGGCATATGCAAATTTTTTGGTTCTTCCTCTCGTTAGTCTTCATGCAGTCGCATGATGCTGATTATGAAGAAAGAATGATAGTAAAAATCACTATCAGGGTGAGAGAAGAACTTATGCGCCAATTTGAGCATTATAGCATTCGTTCGCCAGTGGGTCCTCCGCTAGAAGTAGACCCATTTGTGCCTCCCACGGGTAAATCTGTTTTCTATAAGTTTTGAATTGAATAAATGATATTTAATAAAATAATTGAATAACATTAATAAATCGTTGACTCTAACAAGTAGAAGCGGAAAAGGGAGTTGTTCATCTCGATTCGGGGATGACATGGATGACACTCATCCACGTCAACTATATATTTGGAATGGTACAAAGAAGACACTAGTGGCTCATGGAAAAGTATTTGAGGTAGCCATAGTTCTTCATGGGATGGAGTTATCAGAGGATGAGGTTAAGATCACAATAGAGGAGGTTCTTGTGCCAACAGATGAGGTATATATTGTGGCTCAAGCACTCCAATATTTTGATGTTCATCTTGTTACCACGTGAATTTATTTGAGGTCAGAGCAATGGTTGTAAATAGAACTTATTTCCCTTTAGAGTGTTAATTATGGTTGAAGTAAGCATGATTTGATAATGGCTTCTTGGTTGTGGTTGCAGAAGTTTTGTGAAACGCAAGGTGTTTGAAGGTAAGTTAATTGGAAATTTCATTTAAAGTATTGGATGGACTGAATTTGAAAAGTAAAGGTGAAATGGTGAAATTTCAGGTAGCATTTGTTTTGTTAAAAAATAATAATAAAACAATAATATATATATAATAATAATAATAATAATAATAATAATAATAATAATAAATAATAATAAAATAAAATAAGAATATGTTTTGATTGATGATAGGTTTTTTACCTTTAATTCTACCATGGAAAAAAAAAGAAAAAAAATGGAAAAAACAAGAGAACGGAGAATCTAATTTATTATCACACTCTTTTCATGAGCCCAAATGTTTTGTACATATTTTCACCCCATTGTTTGCTATTTACACTCCATACATGACCTGTCAGAAAATGACATTTTATAATTTCTTCTTTTTTAGAGAAGGGTATAATATTAGGAGCTTTTTTTCTTCATAATAATTCGAATAAATATCTTGAATTTATGCTTATGTGATGTGTCTCATTGATTTTTCCAGTCATAGAAGGTATTATTTTAATAATTAAAACCAAATATTCTCGACAATAATGTTTTTTAGAGAATTATACGATTTTAATAATTAGAAGAAAACATTCCTGGTAATAATTAGAATCAATTATATGAATAATATGTTATGATTTGATCAGGATCTTCATGTATCAGAAAACATATGATTCTAGTAATTACAAGCAAAATTTTGTTAATAATTATAATCAATATCGTGGATATTATGCAACGATTTAATTGCTATGATATGTTTCATCCGGACCAATTACTTCCTCATATATTTTATTATAATTAAAGACTAGGATTTTAGTGGTACCCCAAGGTGCCTATACAAGCACAAAACTTCTCTAATACAAGACACAAAAAGAAAATTCGAAAAATCCCTCTCCTTTTTTACTACCATAGCACACACGCAAAAGGGGGTCAACTTAAGGTAAATTCTCTTTGCTCCTAATGTTATTCATGTACTACTTAGATTCTCTTGTAATATCAAATGTATGATCGATTGACATGCTGTATGACTAAATGTGTTTGGGAGTTTGGGGTCCCCGAACGTTAGATAATTTTGGGTTTGGGTTTGTCATTGATATGCTCAACCCTTCTCTCTTATTTTATTTGGAATGTCATTATCTTGGTAATTAAAAAGGCTTTTTTTCGTAGGCTTTAATTCTCTCTAAAAAAAGTAATAATAAATTAAAAAAAATAATAAAAATTATATTATTTCTTTGATATAAGTATTGCTTACCATGTCAAGTCTCGGACTTGCTTGTTAATCAAAACACTCCTTCATAGGCTTTTAATTCTTTTTCTTAAAAAAAAGTTAATAATAATAAAAAATAAAAATTATAAATTATTTTTAATATCATGCCAAGTCTGGATTTGCTTAATAACTAAATCTTTTATTGTAACACCCCTCTTAATCAAGAGGGCCGTGTCAGGTTTGCAGCCCAATACACCCCAACCCCTCGCCCCAAGTGTCCCCCCACTTCGCAAGGCAGGTTGTTGTCAGTCGGGGTCGAACCCCAGACCTGACCTTTAACACCCTCTCAACAAGAGAGATGTCTCGCAGCGCAACTGGTGACATCTCTCTTGTTGAGAGGGTGTTAAAGGTCAGTTCTGGGGTTCGACCCCGACTGATAACAACCTGCCTTGCGAAGTGGGGGGACACTTGAGGCGAGGGGTTGGGGTGTATTGGGCTGCAGACCTGACACGACCCTCTTGATTAAGAGGGGTGTTACAAAAAAGTGCACTTTTTTGTAACACCCCTCTAATCAAGAGGGCCGTGTCAGGTCTGCAGCCCAATACACCCCAACCCCTCGCCCCAAGTGTCCCCCCACTTCGCAAGGCAGGTTGTTGTCAGTGGGTATCGAACCCCAAACCTGACCTTTAACACCCTCTCAATAAGAGAGATGTCACCAGTTGCGTTCTGTTAGGGTTAGGTTCTTGCCGTTGTCGAGCTGGTTCGAAGTTGTCTCCTACTCTAGGTAAGTACTATGGCCAGCCCATGCTCGTCTCTATTATTCATTTCATTCCTTTCACAATAAGGTTCCAAGTGACCCTTATCGTACTGTTGTTTCGCTGTCTTTTCAGTTCCTCCGTTAGTCCTTTGAGTTGTTGTGCTCGTGCGTTCGGTATCTAGGTCGTGTTGGGTTGTTTTGCTAGCTCATTCCAGGTACGGGAAGCTAGACCCTTTTCATGTGGTGTATTTTGTCTTGTATCGTTGTGATTTGTGGTTTGCTTGAGTTTGTGTACTGCTATGGGCGTATGAACTGCTTGGAAATCTCTGTTGGATGTGGGTATTCGTTGTGCAGGTGCGAATAGTGGCGGATACTAATAGTCTCACCCAGGCGAGATGTGCAGGGGCTCGCCCAGGGTTTCCTGCGCGAGTGGTCGCCCAGGCGACCAGAGTGTGTTTTAAGCGAGCGCACAACTCGCCCAGGCGAGGGGGGGTCTCGCCTAAGCGAGATCCCGCGTTGTTTTCTTGTTCCTATTTGAGCCCTCGCTTAGGGGGAGGAGGACTCGCCTGAGCGAGATTGTCTCGCCTGAGCAAGATCCCTCAGCCTGAGCGAGGTGCTGGGCGAGACAGTGCTGTGATTGGCTATCTGTTTGTTCCTGAATGATCTGTCTTGGTTGAGTATGATTGTATGATGAGTGATATGTATATAATGGAGCATGAGGTATGTTTGGCATGATTCATGAATTTCGTATGACGGGTTGGGTATGATATTGGCATGGGAAATGAATGAGTAGTTTGGAACTAAAGGAACACGTTATTGATATGAGATGAGGCCCTAGATTCATGGGGTGGTGATGATCAGATGTATGGATTCAAAATGTGATGCGTGTGAGGAATAAATCTCAGGAATGGGTATGGAATTGTAAACATGATTTTGATGTTCTTCTACTGCTGTTTTATGAATGTTGGTCCGTGTCAGCGTGTAATTCCTTGGGGTCTCTAGGTGAGACCTCCGGGGCTACGCTTCAATGGTCGGGACGTAATTCCATGGCCCCTGTTAGTGGCTGTCCATGGTGGTGCCCCATCTGTATAACTAGGTAAGGATTCAAGGTAAGGTTGCATCCTGACACTCTAAGGAGCCAGTTAGTCTCACCTAGAGCGGACTGACTCCTGTGGTGAGAGTAGCAGGAGACTTGAAATCCAGTAAGGGCTAACCTTGTGGTGAGGGAAATTTGATTGATCATAACACTTATATTACATAGCTCAAGATCGAGCAGCTTAGGGTCGAGCAGAGGTATCCACCACAAGTGCAAGCATCCGCTGAATCCGACCAAGTTATACGTATCCGGATGAGTCGAGTCGAGTTGTAGTGTATTGAATGAAGAGTCATAACATGTTTGGTTGTTATATGGATATGAGATGATGAAAATATATTTGACTGTATGATGAATATGAGTGGGCTCTAGCTTTCCCGTTTCGTTGCATGGTTGTGTTGTATGTGGCTGTTCTTCCTTGCGATGATCATCAATTTGATTGATGGGAGCAGATGGGCTAGGTTCTCGTGGTCAACAAGGGAATGGTGATTCCGCTGCTTAGCCATCTGGGATGGATCTTATACTTCTTTTCGTCATGCTTTCTTTAGGGCTATGGCCCCTGTATTCGTGGTTATTGGATTGTAAACTTTTAGTTAAACAGTTATTCTGCTTTTGTTGGCATCGTGGTGTGCCTAGTTTTGTAGGGGTGATGTTTGGAACCCCAAGACTGCGTTGTTATACTATCTTATGTGTGGCGTTTCCTTTAATTGCGTTTATAAATTAAATGGGACGTGACATTTATGGTATCAAAGCGGTCATTCCTTAGGTTTGTGGACTTGGGTTGTCCGCTTAGCTTTCTCTGTGTGTCTCTGATTGTTCAGTTAAAATTCTTGCCTTTATCAAGTCTAACCAAGTGATTTTCTGTGTGCCAGTGGACTATGGCACCTCCTCGTCGAGCTTCTCAATCATCTCAGGGGGACGCACCCGATATCGCCAGAGCCATAGAGGCGATGGTAGCAGCGATGGCACAGCAGAGTGTTACGATGATGCAGCAACATGAGGCATTCATGCAGCGGCAGGCGGCGTCGCTTGAGCAGCAGCAGACAGTGATGCAGCAGATGGAGGCTGCGAGGATAGCTGTTGAGGATGCTCATCGGCAGCATATGGAGGCCCTCCGCCAGCTAGAGGAGAACAGGGCGGCTGCCCCTGTGTTTGGTCCTGAACCACGACCTGCAGTTAGGGAGTGGAGCCTGGAGGACTTTCTGAAGCACCACCCAACGAAGTTTGATGGGAAGACTAGTCTTGACGCCGCAGACCAATGGCTGAAGGACCTAAAGCGCATCTACGACGCCAAGATGTGCCCTGCGGAGAACAGGTTGGCGTTCTCGGTTTATATGCTCACGGGGGAGGCGGAGCATTGGTGGAGCAGCACCAGATCCATCCTGGAGGAGAGGGATGAGTTAGTGACGTGGGAGACTTTCACGGAGAGATTCCTCTCCGAGTACTTTTCCGACAGCATTCGGTACGCCAAGGAGGTGGAGTTCCTCAGTTGACCCAGGGAAGGAAGACTGTCACATAGTATGCTGAGAGGTTCAAACACCTCAATCGTTTCTACACCCTGCCACTCGATGAGGAGTGGCGATGCAGGAAGTTTGAGAACGGGCTCCGTGGTGACATTCGCTTGATGGTGGCACCCTTGTCCATCAAGGATTTTGCTGTTCTGGTAGAGAAGGCCAGAGTAATGGAGAAGATGAAGCGTGAGGTGGAAGGTCAGCGCCCACAGTAGCCACAACCGCCTTAGAGGATCGGTGGACCATCTGGGTCCAGGCCTAGACATGAGGAGCGGAGGAGACCGTATGATAGACCACACCATCAGCCTTAGGAGTCTAGGAGCTTTTCTCCTCAGCAGGGCCGAGTTCGGTGTTACACATGTGGAGGACCCCACCCGAGGTACGCTTGTCCACGTAGGGAGGGTTACCGTAGGTGCAACAACTGTGGCAAGGAAGGCCACTTTGGGAGAGATTGTCCTAACCTTGCCAGGGCAGCGACATGCCCTCCAGTTCAGCCACCGGATCAGCATCAGGGGAGAGACAGAGGCAACAGGCCTCAGGCGACGGGCAGAGTCTATGCCATGACCGGAGTTGAGGCTACAGGTTCAGGTAACCTTGTTATGGGTTATTGTGTGATTTCTGGGATGAGATGTTGTGTGCTGTATGATTCTGGAGCGACACACTCTTTTGTATCATTTGCTTGTGTGGAACGGTTGGGTCTGCCAGTGCGCGAGCTGCAGTGTGAGCTTGCGGTGTCTACTCCGGCGTCGGGTTTGGTCAGGACGACGTCCTTGTGTGCTAGGCTTCCAGTGGAGGTAGAGGGACGCAGGTACAGGGTAAATCTAATCTGCTTGCCGCTACAGGAGTTGGAGGTGATCTTAGGGATGGATTGGCTCTTTGCCAATCGCATCCTGATAGATGGCCGGGAGAAGAAGTTGTTGTTTCCCGACTCAGAGGAGCCTGAGTTGGTGTCTTCCTAGGGTGTTATGAGGGAACTATAGGACGGTGCGTAGTGCTACATGATCTTCACACATATAGAGGTGGAGAGAGGAGAGACGACGTCTTTGATACCAGTCGTCCAGGATTTTGTGGATGTGTTTTCGGAGGAGGTACCAGGGTTGCCTCCCAGTAGAGAGGTGGAGTTCTCTATTGACCTAGTCCCAGGAACAGGCCCGGTCTCGATGGCTCCATATCGCATGGCTCCGACAGAGTTGGTAGAGCTCAAGAAACAGATAGAAGATCTGATGGAGAAACAGTTCATCCGACCCAACACTTCGCCTTGGGGAGCACCAGTGTTGTTGGTGAAGAAGAAGGACAGGAGTTCGCGTCTATGTGTGGACTACAGGCAACTGAACAAGATGACGATCAAGAATAAGTATCCGCTCCCGAGAATTGATGACTTGATGGATCAGTTGCATGGGTCATCAGTGTTCTCGAAGATAGATCTGCGATCGGGTTATCATTAGATTTTGGTAAAGGTTGATGATGTACAGAAGACAGCCTTCAGGTCGAGGTATGGCCACTATGAGTACGTGGTTGTGCCGTTTGGCGTGACCAACGTGCCAACGGTGTTCATGGACTACATGAACAGGATCTTCCGACCTTTCTTAGATAAGTTTGTCGTAGTCTTCATAGACGACATCCTTATCTATTTCAGGACTCAGGAGGAACATGCAGAACACCTGAGGTTGGTGCTTGGTGTTTTGAGAGAGAAGCAGCTGTATGCCAAGTTGTCCAAGTGTGAGTTCTGGATGGACGAGGTTCAGTTTTTGGGACATGTGATATCTGCTCAGGGGATTGCAGTGGACCCAGCCAAGGTAGAGGCAGTGGTAAAGTGGGAAAGTCCTAAATCAGCCATAGAGATCAGGAGCTTTGTGGGGTTAGCGGGCTACTACAGGAGATTCATAGAGGGATTCTCCAAGATAGTGGCGCCTCTGACTTTGCTTACTTGGAAGGACCAACCTTTCACTTGGACGGATAATGTGAGGAGAGCTTCCAAAAGCTAAAGAGGAGATTGACGAGTGCTCCTATATTGGTAATTCCGGATGTAGGGAAACCATTTGAAGTCTACTGCGACGCGTCTCATCTCGGACTAGGTTGTGTCTTGATGCAAGAAAAGAAGGCAGTGGCATGTGCTTCGAGACAGCTTAAGGTACATGAGCGCAACTATCCCACTCATGACTTGGAGCTGGCAGCTATAGTTTTTGCCTTGAAAATCTGGAGGCACTATCTTTATGGTGCTCAGTTCCGAGTGTTCAGTGATCATAAGAGTCTCAAGTACCTGTTTGACTAGAAGGAGCTTAACATAAGGCAGAGGAGGTGGATGGAGTTTCTGAAGGACTATGACTTCGAACTCCTATATCACCCGGGGAAGGCAAATGTGGTGGCAGATGCTCTGAGTAGGAAGACGGTACACACAACACATCTCATGATAAAAGAGGTAGAACTACTAGAGAAGTTCAGAGACATGAGGATACAGGTGGAGTTGGGGTCCGAGTCCATTAGGTGTAGTACCCTTACTATATCTAGTGACTTCTTGGGCTCGATCAGAGAGAGGCAGTTGTTGGATGGTGGTCTGAACAGAGTTAGAGAACATCTTGGATCAGATGAGGCTAGAGACTTTTCTTTGGGTCATGATGGTATACTGCGGTTTCAGGGTAGGGTATGCGTACCTGACGATGCAGAGGTGAGAAAGTTGATCCTTGAGGAAGGGCACAAAAGTCGTCTTAGCTTGCATCCTAGCATGACTAAGATGTACCAGGACCTCAAGGAAACTTTCTGGTGGCAGGGGATGAAGAAGGATGTGGCATAGTTTGTATCCGCCTGTCTGACTTGTCAGAAGGCGAAGATGGAGCACTAGAGACCCGGGGGAATCCTACAGCCTTTAGAGATATCGGTGTGGAAATGGGACAGCATCTCCATGGATTTTGTGACTCATCTGCCGCGGAATTTTAGAAGACATGACACCATCTGGGTGATAGTGGATCGGTTGACTAAGAGTGCACACTTTTTGGCGATGAACTTGAGGATGTCCATGGCCAAGTTGGCCCAGTTGTACATTAAGGAGATAGTGAGACTTCATGGGGTGCCTTCGAGCATAGTTTCCGACAGAGACCCGCGGTTCACATCCCGGTTTTGGCAGACGTTACAGAGTGCTATGGGTAGCAAGCTCACCATGAGTTCAGCTTATCACCCTCAGACCGATGGCCAGTCTAAGAGGACGATCCAGTCATTAGAGGATTTGTTGAGGACGTGCATATTGGATCATCTGGGAGCTTGGGATGAGGTATTGCCTTTGATTGAGTTTACCTACAACAACAGCTTTCATGCGAGCATTGGCATGGCGCCATACGAGGCTCTTTATGGCAGGAGGTGTAGGACTCCTCTTTGTTGGTATCAGGATGGAGAAGCAGTGTTGGTTGGCCTAGAGTTGTTAGAGCAGACCACCGAGAAGGTGAGGATGGTGAGAGATAGGATGTTGGCTTCGCAGAGTAGGCAGAAGGCCTATGCGGATCGCAGGAGGAGGCCTTTGGAGTTTGCAGCGGGAGATCATGTATTCTTGAGGGTGACCCGAACCACGAGCGTGGGAAGGGCTCTCCGCTCAAGGAAGCTTTCGCCTAAATTCCTTGGCCCATATCAGATCACGAGGAGGATCGGACCGGTGGCCTACGAGATAGCTTTACCCCCGCAGTTGGCGAACCTTCATCCAGTGTTTCATGTGTCACAGCTGAGGAAGTATGTATTTGATCCGGCCCACATGCTGGAAGCTGAGGATATACAGATCAGGGAAGACCTCACAGTGGAAGTACCACCCATCGCTCTTGAGGATAGCAAGGTTGAGGAACGTCGTGGGAAGACCATTAGTCTTGTTAAAGTCATCTGGGATCGGAGGACGGGTGACTCGACGGGGGAGTTAGAGGAGGACATGAGAAAATCACATCCACATCTGTTTACCTGGTGAGTCTTTATTTTCGAGATCGAAAATTTTCTTGTTGGGGAGAATGTAAGGCCCCCTTTTTTTTATTCTGTTTTCTTTAAGGGCTGCCCTACAGTATTAGGCCTAAAGGCCGACCTATAGGATAAGAGCCTTCAATGTTGCCCTAATTCCACACTCTCTTCACTTTCAGAATCGTAGCCGTCACCTTCCTCAGTGCACCAAAAATTCGTTCTGCTAGGGTTAGGTTCTTGTCGTTGTCGAGCTGGTTCGAAGTTGTCTCCTACTCCAGGTAAGTACTATGGCCAGCCCATGTTCGTCCCTATTATTCATTTCATTCTATTCACAACTAAGGTTCCAAGTGACCCTTATCGTATTATTGTTTCGCTGTCTTTTCAGTTCCTCCGTTAGTCCTTTGAGCTGTTGTGCTCGTGTGTTCGGTATCGAGTTCGTGTCGGGTTGTTTTGCTAGCTCATTCCAGGTACGGGAAGCTAGACCCTTTTCGTGTGGTGTATTTTGTCTTGTATCGTTGTGATTTGTGGTTTGCTTGAGTTTGTGTACTGCTATGGGCGTATGAACTGCTTGGAAATCTCTATTGGATGTGGGTATGCGTTGTGCAGGTGCGAACAGTGGCGGATACTGATAGTCTCACCCAGGCGAGCTTGACTCGCCCAGGCAAAATGTGCAGGGGCTCGCCCAGGGCTTCCTGCGCGAGTGGTTGCCCAGGCGACCAGAGTGTGTTTTGAGCGAGCACACAACTCGCCCAAGCGAGGGGGGGTCTCGCCTAAGCGAGATCCCGCGTTGTTTTCTTGTTCCTATTTGAGCCCTCGCTTAGGCGGAGGAGGACTCGCCTGAGTGAGATTGTCTCGCCTGAGCAAGATCCCTCAGCCTGAGCGAGGTGTTGGGCGAGACAGTGCTGTGATTGGCTATTTGTTTGTTCCTGAATGATCTATCTTGGTTGAGTATGATTGTATGATGAGTGATATGAATATAATGGAGCATGAGGTATGTTTGGCATGATTCATGAATTTCGTATGACGGGTTGGGTATGATATTGGCATGGGAAATGAATGAGTGGTTTGAAACTAAAGGAACACGTTATTGATATGAGATGAGGCCCTAGATTCATGGGGTGGTGATGGTCAGATGTATGGATTCAAAATGTGATGTGTATGAGGAATAAATCTCAAGGATGGGTATGGAATTGTAAACATTATTTTGATGTTCTTCTACTGCTGTTTTATGAATGTTGGTCTGTGTCAGCGTGTAATTCCTTGGGGTCTCTAGGTGAGACCTCCGGGGCTACGCTTCAGTGGTCGGGACGTAATTCCATGGCCCTTGTTAGTGGATGTCCATGGTGGTGCCCCATCTGTATAACTAGGTAAGGATTCAAGGTAAGGTTGCATCCTGACACTCTGAGGAGCCAGTTACTCTCACCTCGAGCGGACTGACTCCTGTGGTGAGGGTAGTAGGAGGCTTGAAATCCAGTAAGGGCTAACCTTGTGGTGAGGGAAATTTGATTCGTCATAACACTTGTATTACATAGCTCAGGATCGAGCAGCTTAGGGTCGAGTAGAAGTATACACCATAAATGCAAGCATCCGCTGAATCCGACCAAGTTATACGTATCTGGATGAGTCGAGTCGAGTTGTAGTGTATTGAATGAAGAGTCATAACATGTTTGGTTGTTATATGGATATGAGATGATGAAAATATATTTGACTGTATGATGAATATGAGTGGGCTCTAGCTTTCCCGTTTCGTTGCATGGTTGTGTTGTATGTGGCTGTTCTTCCTTGCGATGATCATCAATTTGATTGATGGGAGCAGATGGGCTAGGTTCTCGTGGTCAACAAGGGAATGGTGATTCCGCTGCTTAGCCATCTGGGATGGATCTTATACTTCTTTTCGTCATGCTTTCTTTAGGGCTATGGCCCCTGTATTCGTGGTTATTGGATTGTAAACTTTTAGTTAAACAGTTATTCTGCTTTTGTTGGCATCGTGGTGTGCCTAGTTTTGTAGGGGTGATGTTGGGAACCCCAGGACTGCGTTATTATACTATCTTATGTGTGGCGTTTCCTTTAATTGCGTTTATAAATTAAATGGGACGTTACATTTATCATGTAGAATCTCGGGTTCTCTTGATATTAATAAAAAAAAATATATATAAAAAAATGTAAAATCAAAAAAATAATAATAATATCAAGCAACAAATATTTGTTAAAAGAACTACGTTATCCCTCATCTTCCAAATGGAAATACGTAAGAGCGAGGTACAATCCTCGTCGGGCCCAAAAAATTAAAAAATAATTTTGTTTTTAATCTTTATTATTTTGTATGTGTTTTTATTTTGTTTGATTTTTGAGGAACAACAAATATTTTAAACATCAAAGTTTATCTTTCATACTTAATTAAAGATGGAACCGTCTTAAGATGGGCGATGTGGGGTGCTAATACCTTTCCCACACGTAACCGACTCCCAAACCCAAATTTGGTTTCGAAGACTATTCCTTTTTAAGGTTTTTCCATAGTTTTCCATAATAAACTATGGTGGCGACTCCTCTATAGTTTTGAAAGTTATTTTCGCCGTCCCGCCGCGATTTTGGTTACGACAAATGGCGACTTCATTAGGGACATGTTTGAGAGTCAATTTTATTAGTTGAGTGTGCAAAAGGTATGTTGTTTTAATATATTTGTTTTCCCCTTGTCTTTGTTTTCTATTTCATGTATATTTATTTGCTTTGATGTCCTCATATGATTATATTATTAAAATTATTGAACCTAGAGTAGAAGACAATTGCTATATATGTCTAGGAATTTTCTGGTTATTTTGCATGTGTGGATTTGGGTAGTCTTAGGTTGCTCCCTTCACACACTACACATGGTAGGCTAATGCATTCTTTTTAATATTGGGGTCCTATACCTGGACCTGAATTAGCCGTTAGGAGTGAAGGTCCAACGATTGTTATGCTGGATCTCGGATCTACTTGACTATTGGGAAGACTTCATCTAGAGTTTGCTTCCTCTTGACATGCCACATCTGTTAGGCCGCCTATCGTTGTGGATTATATCCTGAGGTTGACTTTAACTCTAGAGGCTTCTGAGATTATTTAGAACTATCCCTTGAATTATCACAAAAAGCCCATAAACCAGAAAATAGATTTTCTCTACACCTTATAGGACACAAAGGGAGCGTGCATTATTTCTTTCTTTTTTTTAGTATTCTTTTTTATAAAATTAAGTAGTTAAATTGTGTCATATTTGCATCAAAATATCATGTAAATAAGGGCCTCTCGAGGCGCATACATGTGTTACATCGCATTAGGCAAGTCAGTTAAATGCATATCGTGCATGTTTTTTAATAATTGCATAACACATAACATGCATCAATACATCTTGAAAAAAGGTTGCACTACAATCATTTTTAAATTAATTGTTTCCCATTTTTTGTTTATAAATTCATGGAATTTGGTGAAAAAAAAAATAAGAGTAGAAAATAAATTATTCTTTGGTCGAATCAATTAGTTGAATAAATAGATTTTTTTTATGAAATGTGGCATGCTTTGGAAACATTGCTCTAATATGTGTACATGAAATTGCTCAAATTCATTTCCTTTCCTATCCCATTTCCTATCACCTTGCCCTCATAAATCTTTCTTTTGTATTCCATGGAGATCATCATAAAGGGGCATGTGCCCTAGAATGAATTTAAATTGAAGTGAGTCTTTGACGCAGAAAAAAAGAAGGAAAACAAAAAAATATGAAGAAAGGTTTGCTAGACTGAAATCCAAGAGGGCAGTCCAGGCAAAAATTAAGACAACAAAAAAATAGAAAATAATACAAAAAAAAGTTAGGGCAAACAAGGGGAAACCTCTAATGTGATTGAATTTTTTTCCCTTTGTATTAAAGCTTTTGAAATTAAAACAATCATGAGTTGAAATGATGTGTGGCCATGGTTCTTTATCAAGAAAAAAAATTATCTCCCTTTGTTACCCATTTTAAGCCTATAAAAAATCAAAATTTCTTTCTAATTACCCTGAACAAGGGTCACCCTCCCACTGAAGTTATCATAATGTTTGTGTAAGACCCCTTAAATTTAATTAATTAAATAAATAAATAATTAATAAATGTGGGTAGTAGGAGCCTTTATGGCATTTAATGCTGGTTGTTGTGATGTGGAATAGTAGTAGCTCAAATGGTTGAGAGTACTTAATTATGTGATAGGACTTGAACCAAGTCCTATGTATGCTAATTATGTGCTATTTAATTTATAATTATTTTAATAATGTACTAGATCATGATGAGTGATAACATAATTATAGAATTATGTGAATTATCATGAAACATGAATTGGTTGAATGGTTATACATTGATTTGACATTGGCATGGTTATGGGTTCGAATCTTGGTAGACCCACATTAAACTTTCTTTTTGCTAGCAACCAAGGGAGGGCTGGAAAATCATCATAAGATAAACATTGAATGACCATTAAGCTAAGTTAAATGCCAATTTTCGTTTTAGAACATTAACATATCACTAAGGCACCATTAAAAGACAAATTTTGGGTGAGAAGAAGGGTTTTTGTGCATGTCATTGTGAGAAGAAGGGTTTTTGTGCATGTCATTGTGTCTTAGTTAGAGGAATACGAAATTGGAGATTGATCAAAGAGGAACTCTCAAGAAACTCCATTAGGGTTTGACTGCCGTGATTGGTTGCACGAAGGTTAAGATGATTCACGCGATCGCGGCGGAAATGCTGGAGGTGCTGGGTCTGCGGCTGTTGCGAAAAAATGGTGACAGGTCTGTGTAACATCCCGGTCGGATATTACTAATTTAACTAATAAAAATTAAGAAATATGATGAAAACATCATTTATTATACTTCACTTCCCAAAAACGCGGGAAATTTTAAAACGTTTATTAATCGAATGTTATCCAAAAATCCATAATTTATGAAACTCCAGTACAGTATCCAAATTCACAAATCAATAAGACACTATTTACAAATTTCATAAAAACAATAATGGTAAAACTCCAGTAAAAGCTTTTCCGAGTTAACCCTCTCTCCGATGCTATGCCTCATCAGCACCACCTGCAACATCATCTGCTCCCGTGTAACGCATTACACGATCATCACCAAACACAAGCAGATAGGGTGAGCTCATAAATAATTAAACATATAAGTTAATAAAAAAAAAGTCAAGATACACCCATCTATTTTATTCTAGTTAATTCTTGGCCCAGACCTTAATCCCCAAGGCT
>Ga0214542_1003182_pt1 | contig 33782 bp, 17 predicted proteins | sample CNSS1metaG_FD_160096 | JGI IMG/M metagenome (GOLD analysis project Ga0214542, IMG submission 160096) | Root nodule microbial communities from cowpea collected in UCLA plant growth center, Los Angeles, California, USA - CNSS1 | ecosystem: Host-associated > Plants > Roots > Nodule | place: USA...
TGGACTACGGGCGGGGAGGTCCGTAGAGTTGGACCACGAGCGGGTAGGTTCGTGGGAGCATGATAATCCCTAAGGACCAAGGTTGTGGATGGATCTTTCTCATATACGTTATGAGATTGGAAGTATATTGTGATAACAAGATTACCAAACTAAAATTAACTAAGTTATATTGGGTAAGGGACAATTTTTATTATCTTATGATTATATTATTTTCTTCTCAGCTCACCCTTTCTTGTTTGTGTGTTTGTGTTTGGCGATGATCACGTGACTTATTACGTGGGAGCAAATGTGAATTCAGGTGGTAATGCTGATGCTTAGCGACAGAGCGGGGCTACCGATGGGGGATTTTCATTATATTATGTTTTCCTACATTTTGTAATAGACATTATGATGTTTTGTCTATTATGGACATGTAATAAAGATGGGACAGTATGAATGGATTATAGCGAGAAAAGTTTTAAATTTTTCCGCGCTTGGGAACTTATTATAATGTCTGAATTTTTTAAAGAAAATTTTATGAGAATAAGCTTTATCTAGTAATAGGTGTTACAAACTGTGAAGCAAACAAAAAAAATAACATTTATATTTATATTTTCTAATAATTAAATAAGTTTTTATATGCTTCCTTCAAGTTTATATCTATCTAAATAAATAGTTTGACTTCGTTTTTTCTTTCTAAAATTTCAATCTGAATTCCAATTTTAAAACTTTTGCTTAAAAGTTAATGCAGGAAATTGTCGGAATTAAATTTTAATATTTAAGTAAATAGAGAAGAGATTGAACATTAATAAATCATATATAGATTTATATAAAAAAATTATAATATCACTATTAATCCAAAACTTAAAGGTAATACATATTATTCAATTCTTTTATTCAAGATAAAAGACTCTCATTCAAACTTGCATCTTAACTCATTGAATTGAACATCATCTATTGTATACTGTTCTCTCCCCATGTTTAATTTAGAATTATAACTAATAAGTAATCTAAAGATATTGGTTAAGAAATTAAAAACACTTTATAAATATGTAATAATAATACACTGTTTTATTGTTCATAACGCATTCATTATTTTTAATGCTTTAATTTAAACACAATAAATTAAGTTATCGTTGCCTAACTTGAATTACTTAATTGTGGTCTTTCCACTATTTGTTATTTAATAAATGATAATTAGTTTCAACTGTACAACCTTTGTTGAAAATCAAATTTTACAAGTTGTCCATGTAGATGGGGAAGCATCTACTTTTACAAGTTGAGTACGCATTAATTAAAATTTATAGATATAATGAAGGTGGGGAAATTATTAAGTGTTGCTTAACCATAATATATTAGGGATTATAAATATGTTGATGAAATATTATATTAGAATTTTTTAAATACTGTATTATAAAATGAAATTATACATATTTAATTAGAAAATCTATTGTATTAAAATCATACAAGTCGTTTAATATTTAATTTTAAATAGCTAAAACTATGTAATGCATTAAGTGTTATATATAATATTTCTCCCGCATCCATCTAAATCCTCAACAAAAAAAAAACAAAATATCTTAGGCTTTTTTTATTTTTGTTTGAAAATATGTTATCTTGGATAAGATTATATTTTCTATCCAATATATTTATTAGAAACTCCAAATTGGCAAAACAAATTAATGATGTAATTAAACTATGAGGCAAATTCATTAATTCCTCATTGTTATTCTCAACCAAATTTACAATTCAATCTCAACACATACATTAAGAAATCAAATATCTGAATCTCATAAAAAAGCTTAACCTAAAAAATATCCCATCTCTAGTAAACATGAATAACATTAAACTACGTAATATTACATCAAACTTTAATATAACACAGTAGATACATATACACACACATATACTAATACTTTAATTCGTATTAAGCAAGAAATACATCAATAAAAGTATAAAATTTTCTTTTTTTGGTAAATGGCAATTTTTTTAGTCATAAAATTAAACAATTTAAAAACGAAATTTTGCTACATTATTTAACAAGAGTAGAAAAAAGAATGCTTAAACATTTACATGGGAGGAGTCTAAGTAAGAACCATTGCTATAATGTTGTTTTACTTGTTTTTATTTTCTTGTTCAAAGAAGTTTATTCTACATGTAGCTATTTCCATGAAGGTGGATTGACGAATTTAGTTGAAAGTCAAAGTCTTAGAATTATGAGACCCAGAAGTTTCATTAATCTTAAAACAAGAGATTAATTAATTGATCGCGTTTTGTGATACACGGGATTATAGAGGAAAACGAGTAATAGCATGGATAAGTGCATGCATGGAAGGTGAAATTAACCATCGATTATCGTCAATGATGTTGCAATGAAGAGCGTAATACTTATGCAATTGACCTTTATATTCTGCCATCACTTGCAACTGTTAAATTAACTATTTGGCGTCTGCATTAAATCAATCTGCTAACACTTTTCTATCCTCTTCAAACCTTACACGTTTTAAATTTATATTTTTTATGTAAATTATCTTTTATTTTATTTTTTAGTTTATCCTATATTTTAAACAGTTTTGTTTTGACGTCATTTTTTTTCTGAAAAATAACTAATATATTTCCTACTATTAAATTAATGATAACAATAGTAACATGACTTATGAATGTTACCTTATCAATCAAAATATTGACATATTCATAAAAATAACAGGGGAGACAGACATGAATATCACATGTCGGTATTATAAAATTGACAGAAATAGTTATTTTGACTTTTCTTTAAAAAAAAATTTGATAAATTAAAATATAGGACGAAATTAAAAAAAAAATCATATTTCTATGAAATTAATTTATCTTGTTTTTTTAACCTTTTTTTTATATACAATAAACATTCCTCGTGGCGAAGGACTTATACATATTGTTTTGATATAGTTATTGAAATAAATGAATATATAAAATATGCACAAGGAAATTAGTTAAAAAATGTAGCTCGTAAAATATTGTTTAACTTAATGCTTCGTTCTTTTTTACCGGGGAGACAAATTTAAAACTCTGGTTTCTGTCAAACCCATCAAATAATATAACTATCTGAAAATTAAAAGTCTTTTTTCTTTGTCTTTTTTAAGAATAAGCACAGTTACATAATAAGACGTTAAAAATGCATACTCAACTAGCCATTATTCAAAGTCAAATTAATCCATAAATGATGAGTTATAGATAATTAATAGCGCATAAGTATTCTTTTATTCATGATAAGTCAATGTTTTTTTTTTTTTATCAAACTCAAGCGTAAATGAAAAATTCTTTTCATTTTATTTTGTTTTTCCACAACAAGTATAGGAGATAGTTATGCTCAAAGAACATAAGTATCTATTTTAAACTAAAACCTCAAAATCTAGTTAATGCAAAACACTCTCATGCTAACGATCACTATAACTACATTAACAATACAACTAAAAACTCTGGCGAGTATTTGTAGGGATAATTTCACATGGACGAATCTTATTCTAGTTCGATTAAGTAAACTTTTTGTTGTTTTTATTGAATTGATATTAAAAATGATGAGTTAATTTGAGTATATTTTACTACAATTAATCATTTCTTTCGATGTAGTGATGATTTAAGTAATTCTGTGTTTAGAAAAAGATTTTAAATTTTTTTTTATTGTAAAAACTGTATATGAAGTAATCAATGAAAATATTGAATAGAAAGGACTTCCTTCTTATATTTTAATTTGAAATTCAAATGTGAATTTAAGTCTTATACTAAAACAAATGCGAAAATTAAATATTGTTAGAATGATAAAAATAATACGTCTTAAAAAAGTTTACATTATCTAAAATAAGGTGAGAAAGAAATGACAAGATTTAAGTGTTTTATTTCTTTATATGTATGATATTTTAATGTATTATATTTTTTTATGAATATTGTAGTCTCATATTACTTAGAATAAGGCGAGAAAGAAATGACAAAAAGATATAAGAGTTTTATTTCTCTATATGTATGATATTTTAATATATTATATTTTTTTATGAAGGATATATTGTTTAAAAGTAAATATTGACAAAAATTTCCCATGAATAATTTGAGTCTTTTCATCATCATAAGTCAATAGTTTCATGAGAGTAATTTCGTGTATTAGGCGGAGTTTATAATTTTTTCTTATAAAAATTATATATTAAATAATAAAATATTTTGTTTTTTTTTTTTTAATATGGTAGGTCTAAATACGTCGAAGGATGAAAAATTTAATTGCATATTTTTATTTTAAAAGAGATTATTTCTTACTATTTAATTCCTAATGCCGTTTCACCTTCTTGCATATACATTCCACTTTACAAAATTTCCACGCACATGAATAACAACAAACTAAAATATATGATAGAAACATTCTAAGATATCATCATATTGAGAAATTGTACCTTAAAAAAACTATTTAACTTGTTTCAATAATAAAATATTATATTTATATGATAATAAAAGACTTTTTCTTTATTGGCCAAAGGTACGAGACCTTATGAAAGAACATTACAATCAAAATCATTTTAAAAATAATTTTAAAGAGTGTTGCGTACCAAAAGGAAAGTGTCTGCTAAAAAGGTGATACTTTGGACTCTCCTCCAATAAAAAAAACAGCCATATTTTACATATAATACGATATTTAAAATAACTAGTTATTATAATAATCAATTTAAATATTAATTTATATAAATTAAAGATTATTAGTAACTAAAATAATTTTAAAAATTATAATTGATCTTTAAATTAATAATTAAAATAATTTTTTTTATAAATTTATTTTTAAATTGATAACTAATATTAACAACTAAGATATGGACTACTAACTAATCACTAAATTGGTATTCGATTAGAAAGTTGATGTCTAAATTAGTATCTATGCATATGTTTTTAACTAAATTTTTTATTATTTAAGAGTTTTTTTATAATAATTTAATAGTATTTTCTTTTATTTTTTAATTTAAAGTACAATTATATATTATTATATTATTAAATTGAGATATAATTTTTTTTTGTTATTTAAGGATGTCACAGTACCATTTTTCTTAAAAAAAACTTACCTATTATCAAGTTTGACTTTATTTTCTTTGCTCATTAGTAACGACAAATACCTCCTATTTATCATCTCTTCTTTCGGTAACTCAAATTAAAACGAGATAATTATGCGTATATATGTTGATGTAAATATTTAAAGTAATTATGTAAAATTTCTAATGTGATTTTTCATATTTTACTGTCAATAATAATGCATCATTAGATTGTCTATTTAAAATTTAAGTTAAGAATCCAAACGTGTGACACAAATTTGCATGAATTGAAATTTGTTATAATAAGACATATTAAATTTAAGAATATTCTTAAAACACCTGTAGTGAGAATTTGTGGTTGTGCTATATATTGATAAATAATTTTTGAATAACATTTGAATCAAACGGTATCGCGGAACAATCTGCAACAAAACCGAGTAGGATTAATGGCGGCTAGAAGACTCTGTCTGCTGAATGTCACGACAAAACATAACAATAAAGAACTCTTCTAAGCCTATATCCAATCAGAGGAGGAATTTTGAATCACAACGAGTTCACATGGGTGAATAGTATCAATTTCCCACTAGCAAAATGTCTCTTAGAAATCCAAATCAACAAATAATATTAATCTATTATATATAAATAAAAATAATGTTTACTTTACAAATTAGTTTAATAAGAAAAAATATTTCTAAATTTAATTTTTAATATGATTAGAAATTATTTTAAGGGTTAAATATGTTTTGTGTCCTTCAAGTTTAAGTAAATTTTGGAATTAGTCCATCTTCAAAATTTTATACTAATTTAGTCTTTAGAAATGCGTGAATTTAGTCCTTCTTACCAAATTTTGTTAAGTTTATTTGATATTTTAAACGCATTTTTATGATAATATTTGAGTTAATATTGAAGCGAAAATATGTCAAACAATATAAACAATTCAATAACTATTATGAAATGCACTTGAAACGTCAAATAAACTTAACAAAATTTGATTAAAATGACTAAATTCACGCATTTTTAAAGATGAAGGACTAAATTGGTCAAAATTTGTGAAAAGAAACTAATTTCAAATTTAACTAAAACTTGAGAGACCAAATACATATTTAACCCTTATTTTAATTAAGTTAAATGAGTTTATCATATCATTTGTTATCAAATTATCAATAAAATATATAATTTCATACATAAGATATATATAGCTTAGTGTGAAAGAAAATGTATTGAATATCTCATATCAATTAAATCAAAACCAATTTATAATATATATATATATATATATATATATATATATATATATATATATATATATATATATATATATAAAAGGGACAGAAGTTAACTCAAATACATTTTCTAAAAACTAAATGTATACACATCCATTCAACTATGTGTATGAACATAAAAAAAAGAGATTAAGAGAAAATAAGAAATATGATAGAAGAAACTAAAGAAATTACGAGATAGATTATTCGGGTCATTCAAGTATTACGAATGTATGACACATTGTCAACAATTTCTTCGTAATATATGCATGCACTTACGTGTATTTGTGCTTCTTCATGTTTGAGTCAGGGAAATATATATATATATATATATATATATATATATATATATATATATATATATATATATATATATATATATATATAAGTGTGTGTGTGTGTGTATGTATGTATTTGTGTGTGAGAGAAAAAGATCAGTGTTAATATTAATTACAAAAATAACAGAATATATGAGATGTTTGATATTTACAAGTGATATTTCATTATTTTTAAAGATTATACACGTCTATAAAGAAAAGGGTAATTTAGATTAGGGGAACAATAATTGGAAAAAGTATAAAGATAATATGAGAAGAGATAAATAAAAATTAAAAGTAAAATGAAAGGAAAAATAAATATATTTACTATGGCTAGAAATTGATATCGTATTCAATTTATATAAGCGATGATGTATGACACCATGGAACCTGCGGCGTTTATAAAAATTATAAACAAATTTTCAACATTTGTGAAAATTCAATGTACTTGACTTTAGTTTGATTGAGGTACCTGTTCTCACCATAATGTACTGTTGCTTTTAGTTTCTTTGTAACCAAAATAAATAATCTGCTAACAAAACCCATTCCTAAAAATTCAAAAACTCAAATAATCAAACAAATAACAAATTTAATACCCTTCAAAAGGATATTTCATTTAACATTGATTTTTTTAATACTTTAAAGTTATTATATATTTTTATAACATAAATAACATGAATAGAATATTTTGTAAGGTGTAACATGATTCATAGGCAAAGCAACGACGAAATAGTTAACATGTTCATTGAATCGCCATCGTCATAAGACTAATTAATTGATTTATTCTGTCTGTAAAATTAGGTTAAAAAATGATAAAAACTTGTTAAAGTTTAAAACTAGTGAAGAATTAGTATTTTTTTTTTAACTTATTAAAGTCACTATAAAATAATTAGTAAAGTTTTAGAAAGTGAAGGTCTCAATTATAATTTAAAATTACAAAAATATATGATTGAAAAATTCAGAGACTTAAAATTTAATTGAAGCTTGAAAGTGACACGAAGCTCTTAGGATTTTCTTGGGGCTTAATAATGATATTTGGTCAATGAAAGCACATTTGAATTGTGAAATGTGTTCATTATAAAACTTTTTTTTTTTTTTTATCTCAAACGTGATCTTGCTTATTCCGTTTGTCTTATTATTTATTAATCTGGCTATCTCTTTCTCTTTCAAACATGTTTACTATATTAAAATATTTAATAATAATAATTGTTTTTAAAGTAAATCAAAGTCTTCTTTTGAAGGAGGGTATTCAATACTTTCACATCGAGTGCTTAAGAGTACACAATAGAAAAAACTCAATTAAAAATGTGAAAGTATATCAAATAAAAATAAAGCATGTTTCTTTAAATATTTTAGTTATGAAAATCATAAAAAACAATTAACTTCATAAAATTTAGTATTAATATAAATAATTAAGAAAATAAAAAATAATATATTTATATAACCAATAAAAATAACAATGTAATGAAAGAAATTATAAACAAAAATATAAACAAACAAGTTAAAAATATTTCATTTTTATTTAAGAAAAAAAGTGTTCAAGAAAAGAATATAAAATTAAGTTGAATATTAGAGATAATTTAAGGGGAAAACTCAATTTCTACTAGGGGAGTCACCATTTCCAGTTTTCTTTGGGCTCAAGGAGATTATCTGGTCAATGAGCGTACATTGAACTGTAAAAGGTATGCATTAAAAAAAATTTCTTTCACACCAGATCCTGCTTATGGTGTCTGGTAATCCTGGTTAAAAAATATTCATCATTCTCTAATTTTAAAGTAAATTAAAGCATTCAAAGTATATGTATTTAATAGCCAGTAAAATTATTAATTTAACCAGAAAGTTCATAAAATATATGATTATATAAAAATAATAAGTGTAAATATTGATAAATACTTAAAAACATATTAATTTAGTGTGTTTGTTTCTAATCACGGGAACAAAGAAGACAATAAAAGATTAAGATAGTAAGAAAAATAAAGTCGTAAAATATATATAAAAAGGAGACAGAACTTTTATTTCTGACTAATAGAATATATTATATCATAAATATTTTATTACTATTTATTCATATAATCGATTACTTTAAAAAGAGAATTGAATATACCTTCATAAACAGTTTATACTATTATTCTAATGCAGTAAATAATCAAAATAAAAATACTGTAATAATAAATAAAACAATTTATATTATAAAATATTAATAACAAAAAGTATAATAAAATAATTTATTTTAATTGTATTTATGTTTTAAAATTTATTTTTGTATCAAATTATTTAAAAACTTTATTTTATCTATTATTTTAAAATATACGCAAAATAATTATTTTACTAACATTTTGTACCAACTTTTAGTAGTTCACTCCCCCATTGTCTATCTCTTTCACGGTCTTTTTTCTTTTTCTCTATCTAAACAAATACTTGGTCTTTATTTTCCATTTGGTTTCTAGTCCCTTCGATCCAAAGAAAGCCACACGGATAACTTGGGTGGAAAACTCAATTTTCATGTTAGTCTGAATCACCACTTTTTTTTTCACTTTTCTTATGGCTCACAAATCATGGTATTTGGTCAATGAAAGTACATTTGGACTGAGTATTGTTTGTCAAAACTTTATTTCACACAAGATCTTGTCATCGTGTACGTGTCAGAAGGCTTGCCTATAATATTTCTCATTAAAAAAAATAAAATAAAACAAAATTTCCTTCCCAATTGGAGGTCAAAAACTCGAGGCCACAATACGTGTAAAAAATTCCGCACCCAAACACGAAACCAAGTCCATCATGACAAAACAATGCCTATGTGAAGACAATCAGCGAATGGAAAAGTCAAATCACCACATTCATCTTCGAAACACCATTGCGTCGTTTTCTTGGCACGCAACTCTATATATATCCCTTCACCTGCCCTTGCAAGCGCACACATATTCACACTGCAAACTCCCTCTCATCAAGAAAACAAACACACTTCAGGAAAAGAAGTGGCATAACTACACTCAGAAAACACCTTCCTGTGCTGCGAAAATGAGAACAATTTGCTGGGAGCCAAAAACGCAGTCGTTCGCCTTTTCCCGTCACACTTCGGCACCGAGTTCATCTCTATCCACAACACCTTCTACCAGCACCAAGGAAAACATGGTTTCCACTAGCATAGAGGAAGCAGAAGCTCTGATACTAAAATGGGACCCTGAAACCTCCGCGTACGGAAGAGTAACCTCTCTCTTCTACAACGACAAAGCTGAGGCCATGCACTACATCCACTGCGTTAACCAACTTCAAAAAACCATGCACGCCTTGCTTGCAGAGAACCCGTCTTCACGGAAACTCGTCCTCGCTCAAAAACTGATGCAAATGGCCATGAAGAGGCTACAGAAAGAGTTCTACCAGATGTTATCCATGAGTCGGGCCCACCTTGACCCCGAATCCGTCTCCGCCAGATCCTCCACCACCTCTAGATCCTCTTTCTGTTCCGATAGCTTCGACGAAGGCACGGCGGAAGACGACGTTCGCGACACAGGAGATTGTATCTCCGAAGTCGAACGCGTTTCCTCTGAAACCGTGGCGGTTCTCAAATCCATTGCCGACTGCATGGTTTCCAACGGTTACGGCAAGGAATGCGTCAACGTTTACACGACGATGAGAAAATCGATCGTCGACGAAGGCGTTTATCGCCTCAGCGTGGAGGAATTGAGCGCGTCGAAGGTGAATAAGATGGACTGGGAAGTGCTCGAGTTGAAAATCAAGGGTTGGTTAGAGGCGGTTAAGATCGCTGTGAGGACGCTCTTCGCTGGAGAGAGGACCCTCTGCGATCAAGTGTTCGGTGCGTCACAGTCCATCGCGGAAGCTTGCTTTGCCGAAATTTCGAGAAGCGGAGCCGCTGTGCTGTTCGGATTCCCCGATCTCGTTGTGAGAACGAAAAAATCCCCGCCGGAGAAGATCTTCCGGATAATTGATATGTACGCCGCGATGGCTTCGCTTTGGCCGGAGATTGAATCGGTATTCTCGTACGATTCAACAACCGCGTCTAGATCGCAAGCCTACGCTCTACTTCTCCGACTCTCCGAGTCCGTACAAACGAGTTTCTTCGAAATTGAGACCGCAATTCAGAAAGACTCTTCAAAACCGGTTTCGAAGTTCGCCGGCGTCCACCCCCTGACAGTACAAGTAATGAATCACTTGTCTACACTCGCGGATTACAGCAACGTGCTCTCTGAAATTTTCCTCGACGTCCCGCAGCCATCGAGGTCACCGTTGCCGGAATCTTACTTGTACAGTCCACGATCTGACAACTCCACGACAACGGGGACGGAATTCTCGGTGCAGATGGCGAGGCTGATTCTAGTCCTTCTTTGCAAGATCGACGGCAAATCGAGGCATTGCAAGGAGGTTTCGTTATCTTACCTGTTTCTCACGAACAATCTCCGGCACGTGGTAGCCAAGGTCCGAACCTCGAACTTGCTTTACGTCGTCGGCGACGACTGGGTTCTGAATCACGAGGCAAAGGTGAAGCAGTTGATGACAAGCTACGAGAGAGTAGCATGGGGCAAAGTGCTTTCGTCTTTGCCCGAAAATCCAGCGGCGGAAATGTCGCCGGCGGAAGCGAGGGTTATGTTCGGGAATTTCAATTTAGAATTCGAGAAAGCTTACCGGAAAGAGAACGCGTTTACCATTCTGGAGCAGGAATTTCGTGAAGAGACGAAGGCGTCACTCGCAAGAAAAATAAGCCCTATTTACCGCGAGATGTATGAAACGCTCCGCAATTCGGTGGGATCGGCGAGAGAAATGAGAGAGTATGTCATATTTACCCCTGAAGATGTTGAGAATTACATGCTGAATCTTTTTTCTGCGGGAAGATCAAGCTCTATCACTGAAGAAAACAGTTCATTTTTTGTAAGAAAAAAATTCTGTAAGAAATGCAAATGAAAAGTGTCTCATTACACAATGGTGCAATGATTCTATTTGGATCCTCTTATTCATCATTGTTCACATGATAGGGTTACAACTTACAATTACATAAGGGAGACGCTCATTTTTTCCAGAGGGAAGATAAAAAGGTTCCAATGATGGGCTCATTTTTTCCAGAGGGAAGATAAAAAGGTCCCAATGATGGGGTATGGGAGTTTCAAGTTACATGAGTATCACTGGTGCAGTAGATTTCTGAGTGTATTGTGGATATTGTGAATTATTCTTTTTATTGTGTTTAAAACTGTATAAGTATTACATTTTAATATATTACAAACACTTATGTGCCACTAATAATGGTGAATTGATCTTCGTTAAACAACTATGGAACGTCTTTTATATATATATATATATATATATATATATATAATATCATATAATATATAAAAGAATAACGATTCGCATGTTTTTGCGACATAACACCGTGAGCTATGCAAAGGGAGCTCTTTTCTTTTCTCTTCCGTAGAGCAGTTTCTTTCCTTTCTCCATTTTTTTTTTCATATCTCACTCGATTTTCATCTTCTTCTTTATGATTAAAGACTACGATTGCATTGTTTTTTAACACTCAATTTTGACTAAATGTATTTATATTGTAAAAAAAATAATAAAAAAAATAAAAAATAAATATTTTGATTAATGATAGGTTTTTTAATTTTATCATGAAAAAAAAAAAGAAAAAAAAAAGAGAAAGAAGAGAGAATCTAATTTGTTTTTAATTATCACATCTTCTCATCAACTCAAATGATATATAAAAAAGGACATTTTATAATTTCTGTTTTTAGAGAATGATATAATATTAGAAACAATATTTTTATAATAATTAAAATAAATATATTGAATTTATGCTTATGTGAGGTGTCTCATTGTTTTTTAGAAGATATTATTTTAATAATTAGAAAAAAATATTACTGGTAGTAATTAAAATTAATTATATGAATAATATATTATGATTTGGTCAGGATCTTTATGTACCGAAAAATATATGATTCTAGTAATTACAGACAATATTTTATTAATAATTATAATTAATATCGCATATATCATTCAACGATTTAATTTCTATAATATGTTTCATCGGTACCAATTCCTTCATCATGTATTTTATCATAATTAAATATTGCGATTTCAGTGGTACCCCGATGTGTAAGCACAAAATCTATCCAATGCAAGACAAAAAAAAATCGAAAAACCTCTCCTCTTTTTTATTATCAGAGCACACACGAAAAAAGGGTCACCTTACTATCTTTCAATCGGTTTTGCTCTATTCGTGACCCTGACAGATAAATTCATTTTGCTCCTAATGTTATTCATGTACTGCTCAAACTCTCTCTTATAATATCAAATGTATGATCAATTGACATGTTGTATGGCTAAATGTGTTTGGGGTTCGAACGTTAGGTGATTTTGGATTTGGGTTCGTCATTAATATGCTCAACCCTTCTCTTTCCTTTTCTTTGGGATGCCATTATTTTGGTAACTAGAAAGGTTTTTCGTAGGCTTTATTTCTCTTTAAAAAAATAAATAAAAAATAAAAAATTATATTATTTCTTTTATATAAGTATTGAATACCATGTCAAGTCTCAGACTTGCTTGATAATCAAAACATTCCTCCCTTCACAGGCTTTTAATTCTTTTTTTAAATAATAATAAAAAAAAATAAAAATTATTTTTGAATATCATGTCAAGTCTCGGATTTGCTTGATAACTAAATCTTTTATCATGTTGAATCTCGAATTCTCTTGATATTAATATATATATAAATCTAAAATTTAGAAAATAATAATAATATAAAACAACTTTTTTTAAAGAACTACGTTATTCCTGATTTTCCAAACCAAATGGAAATACATAGGAGCGAGGCACAATCTTCGTCGGGCCAAAAAATTAAAAAAATAATTTTGTTTTTAATCTTTATTATTTTGTATGTGTTTTTATTTTGTTTGATTTTTTGGGAACAACAAATATTTTAAACATCAAATTCTATCTTGCACACTTAATTAAAGAAGGAACCGTTTTAAGACGGATGTTGTGGGGTGCTAATACCTTTCCTATACGTAACTGACTCTCGAATCCAAATTTGGTTTCGAAGACCATTATTTTTTTAAGGTTTTTCTATAGTTTTCCATAATAAACTATGGTGGCGAATCCTATGTACATTTTAAATTATTTTCGTTGTCCCGTTGTGATCTCGATTGCGACACCTTTTGATGTTCAGTTCATTTTTGTTTTACGTGTAACATTTTGTGGGTTGCACATGTTTCTAAACTATTTGATGCAATTTTTTTCTAATCGGTTGTTCTTTTCGTTCAGTCCGATCGCTTGTATGTTATCTCTAGGTTGAGGAGGAGCATTTGTGGGTCAAAAGGCTTTGTGGAATTTTTAGAGCTATTTTGGGGTTGTCTTTTAAGGTGAGGGAAGCTAACTCTTAGCTTTTGCATGTTGAGTTGTTCAATTGTTGCTGAAAAATGTGAATTTTGGGGTTTTAGATTTCTATAAATGAGATTTTTTGAATATGTGAAGATGAACTGTGTAGTTAAGATGTTGAATTGATGTATGAACGTATACTTTGAATGGTGCAAAATCATGTTTATCATGTATTGTAGTGATGTAAAAGTATGAAATCATGGTTTGCTTTATTGTTGGAATTGCCTATGTGAGAATTGAATTGGGTAATATGACACTGATTGAGCTAAGAACTTGAATTTTAAAGTATTATGAGGTTTCTTAAGTAGAGATGAACTCAAAAAGTATCAAATTACTCAAAGCTTAAAGGGAGAGCTTAAAGTTATGATATACCACCTTAGCAGCACCGTTGGACACCATTTTGACATTAGTTCACTATCTCATTGGCGCTCACTAGTGCAAAATAGGTATGTTAGATCGGTTTTGGAGCGCATATTAGATCGGTTTCACAATCTAATATACACTAATATAGTATGTCAAATACATATTAGATTTGTTCTAGAACACCAATCTAGTACCTTAAACTAAAAAGGCAAAAAAAGTATTTCGAAACATCGACGATAATTATCGATATTTGTTTCCAAATCTTCATCGTCCTCATCTTCGATCTTGGATCCCAAATACACCTCGAATTCGTCAAAAGAAGGAATGTGTAAGGATTTTGAGGACTCGTTATGACACTATAGTTCTGACGAGAGAGAAAAAAAGAAACAAAAAAACTCATAGATTGAAAGCGAAAGAGACCAAACAATTTTTAGTTGTGGTTGTGCAGAAAAAGTGAAGCTAGATCTAATACCTTCATCAATGCATGCACGGTGCAATCTGGAGTGGTGCACTAGTGGGTGGAGGAGCTTGAATGAAAGTCTAGCCTGGGTGGAGTTGTGCACGGTGCAATCTGGAGTGGTGTTGCAACACAGTGCGATGCCGATCCAGTGGAGGGGTTTTCGTGCACTGTATCGACAACGAAAGCTGAGAAAAATTCAAGCTTTAACAATGTTGGCCAAGTGGGGCTTCAACGATGGCAGTAATGGTGGCAAAAGAAGAAGGACAAAAATGGAGTGCACGGTGGCAACTTCTCGATGGCATGTGACAAGGTAAAGTAAGAGAGAAAAATGAAAAGGGCTTGGCACTGGGTTTTGAAAAGGGCACATATTAGATCGGTTCCACGTAATAACTGATCAAATATGTCATCCAACTTTTTTTTAAACTGACATATGAGATTAGTTTCTCTTACAGCCGATGTAATATACTTCCCAATTTTTAAAAAGTTACCACCGCATTTTGGATTACATCGGTTCCTTTACAACCAATTTAATATCATGTTGTAGTATGTCTATTTTGCCCTAACACCACTTACAACGCTAGGTGTTGCCTATTTCTCTTACATTAAGTTATCGTGGGAAAATGATGATTCTTGTTTCATTAACCGTCAAATCAAGCTAATATTTTAACAGTTGATCTTAGACGCATAGTCTTTTGCTTTGACCATTCGGATCTTCGATTAGACATTTGTAGTTAGAGCAGTGTTTCACATAAGTTTCATATAGTTTAAGTTGTTTAAATGCATAACTTTTTCTACAGTTACCCAATTCAGATGATTCTTTTTGCACGACGTTTTTTATTCAATTATATGTAATTGGAATATAAAAACATAATTTATGAACTTTTGTACAAACTACAATTTTATTTCTAAAATTCCAAATAGTTTGTACTCATGTTGTTAAGTTACCATTTTGTATCTTTAAATACTTGAGTGGAAATGTACAGTGTAATTTGGGATTCATTGAAAGCCCATAAACCATTTAGATTATTATTATTATTATTATTATTATTATTATTATTATTATATATATATGATGTGAAGTGTGCATTTTATCTGAAAGGTTTGATGTAAAATGTCAAGAATGTATGTTACTTGTGTTGGAAATGATGAATTGGTTGAGGAACAATGTTGTTGCATGTTTTGGTGATATAACTTGAGTTGAATGGAATAATTTGATGGAAATATTGGATGGAATTCCATGGGGAAGTTTCATTAGTTGTTTAGTGTATATATTGATGTAGGAGTCCAGAGTTGGAGGTTATCGTGACATTCTAATAATCATCCAGGCTCATATGGAGTAGAGTGAATTATGTGGTCAGAGTAACAAGAGGTCATGGTTAAAAGAACTTTTAGAAGTTCTAAGTGACATGTATATGATTAACCTTGTGGGTGGAGGATATCCATCACATAGTGTTGAAACCTTTTGACATTCAGTATTAGTGTATGTATCCAGATAATTGAGAAGAGTTTTTGATCATATAGTTTATATATGTATGATTACTTGAAGTGCATTGTATTGTGATACATGTTTTATTAATATATTATGATGTTCTTTTTGTATATTAGCTTACCCTCTTTTATTGTTTGGTTTGTTTTGTGTTTATGTTCTTCGTTTTGCAATGATCATCTTATTAGAGCAAAAGAAGAAACATGAGTCAAGTTACCTTTGAAGGGTGATGGTGATGCAACTGAGTAGTTATAGGGTTGTAATTCAATGGATTTTAACCTTTTGAAAAATTTTCAACTTTATAACTTGTGTTCTTAGATCTCTCGTGTTGTAAACATATCTTTTGGTTGTTATAGCTATACCATTTTGGATAACTGTAATAGAATTACTCTAGTTTTTGGTTGTACACACCCCTCCCTATCCAATTTAAAACATGTAATATCAATGACGAATCTTCACCAAAAGTTTTTGGGGAGCCAAAATAACATACTCAAAATTTATATATTTAATATTATTGTGACTAATTCAATAAAAATGAATACATAATCTAGTATATTTATAATTATCAAAGAAATTACACATATCTACAGGAATTTATCGTTTTTTCATATTTTTGAACTCATGGTAATTAAATTATAATTAAATTTTACAGTTAACTTTTCTTGATGTAAATAACCATATTATTCGCAAAATTTCATCTTCCATTTTATTAACACGCATTTGATTCAAAAAATATTCATAAGCTTTCATTTCATTGTTATACGATAAACAACCATATTATCATGTTTTCATCTTCACTAGTTGTTTCTTTATCAATTTTAAAAAATAAATTTATTCTTTTTTTTCATTAATATACCTATTTAAAAAGTAAGTTTTAGACTAAAAAATAATTTATCATAATCTAATAAAAAATTGAGAGACATAATTACTAAAAAAAAACTATGATAATCAAGTTACAATTAAAAATTGACTATGAAAAATCACATAGTACATTGTTTCTTCTTCTATATTAATAAAAAATGAATATACAAAAAGGTCATGAGATAAAAAATAATGCTAAATGTTAAACAAATAGTTCACTATCAAGTGAGACAAGAGAAATTTACCTTATTTATTTAATTAATAATGGAAGAGAAAATATGAAAAAATGAGGATATAAATACTAAATTTATGTCTAACTTTTTTTAGTAACAAAAGAAAATAAATAAACATGAGCGAAAAATACAGCATATAAAAAACTCAAAAGACAATGAAAAAGAAAATAAAGAATATATTAATAATTTTATTTCTTTATATATTTAATTTTATATTTTATTATTTATTATTGTACTTTGTAAAATAAATAAAAAATACTTAATTTAATTTTTATTAATTTTAAATATAATTTATTTAATTTTAAAAAATACAAATAATTTAAAAATTTTAAAAAATTATATAATTTTAAAAAAATTCAATATAAAATAATGAAAAAAAATTAAAAAAATTTGGGGGTCGTGGCCCCGCTGTAGGGCCCATTAATTCTCTGTCCTTTTATTTTAAGGGTTGCCTCAATCTAATTGGGCCTAAGGGTTGGCCCAAAGGAGAATTCAGACCTAATCTGCCATAACCTTAACCATTCTACTCACTTTCAGAAAATCAGTCGTCTTACTCCCCTCTCCCAAGAACGACGCTCTGTTAGGGTTTCGAGTTTAACCGGAATCTAGTCTAGCTCGACCTTGTTTCTGCTCACATAAGTGTTCTCCAACTCATAGTTTTTCCATCTCTAGTCTTGTTCCATAGTCATTGTTAGGGTTTTTGTAATAAACCCACATTTGTTCACTTTTCCAACTCTGTAATCTTCTCCTAGAGCTTTGGTGCCCCGTTGTTCGGTGTCAATGTCTTAAACTAGCTCATTCCAGGTAAGGGAAGCTAGGGCTTATTCTTGTATTTCGATTTCCTGTTGGTTCTACTATTGTTCTGTGATTTTTATGGTTGGTGTGTTATTATGAATGCATGAAATGCCTTGGTATGTTTGTGTGGATTCGTGGGTGTGGTTGTTGCAGGGAAACAGTGACGAGAAACGAGTGTTCTCGCCCAAGCAGACCTATCTCGCCCAGGCGAGACTTGCAGAAACAAGCCAGATTCACACTCGAGCTCTCGCTCAGGCGGAGAGCTCTCGTTTGAGCGAGGAGACATCTCGCTCAAGCGAGAGGGGCTCGCCTACGCGAGAATGCGTGAGGACCTTGGCACATCGCTGCAGTTTTCAGGCCAGGCGAGGGGTGGTCTTGCTCAGGCGAGGAGGGGCTCACCTAAGAGAGAATTCGCGTTACAGCAACCCTCACTGTTGGTGGTCTCGCCTAAGTGAGGGCCTGTCGCTTGAGCGAAAGAACCCTTTCGCTTGAGTGAGGGTTCCTGGCTTGAGCGAGACTGACGCATGTATTGGTGTGATGTTTGTTTTGTCTCATGTCTTGATTGGTGATCTGATGTATGATTTTGTTACCCTGTTAAAGCATGAATGGGTTAAGTATGCATGAACTGTGTGACCTTTGGATTGGGAATGATAAGTTTGGTATGATCTTAGCATGTGATTTAGATGAGATGGTTGGTATGAAAGTGGCATGATATTGGTATGAGATGAAGTTCTATATTCACGGATTGGGATGAATGAGTCGGTATGAATTCCACATGTGACATGAATGAGGATTGGTTACAGAGATTGGCATGAGGTTTCTATGCATGATTATTGTTACTTGGTTGTTTTAATATGAATGGTATGTAGTTAGTACGTAAATCCATGAGCCTCTAGGTGAGACCTCACGGTGGTGCTTCAGTGGTCGAGACGTAATTCCATGACTCTTGTTAGTGGGAGTTCATGGTGGTGCCCCATCTATATAATTTAGTAAGGATTCAAGGTAAGGTTGCATCCTGACGCTCTAAGGAGTCAGTTAGTCTCACATAGAGCGGATTGACTCTTGTGGTGAGAGTAGTAGGAGGCCTGAAACTCATTAAGGGCTAACATTGTGTGTGGGGGATTGAAACATTGTAACACTTAGCTCGAGGGTGAGCAGGATAATCCACCACAAGTGCAAGCATCCACTGAATTCGACTAAATTATATGTAATCCGGATGAGTCTAGTCTAAGTCTAGTGTATTGCTTGAGGAGTCGTAACATGATTGGCTGATAAATACTGTTTGGATTGTGTAATAGCATGTGACTGCTTGATAAACTGTTTCTACTATAGCTTACCCTGTTTGCTTGTTTGGTTGTCTTGTATGTGGTTCTTCTCCTTTTGTGATGATCATCAATTTATTGGTGTGAGCATATGCGAGAGGCACTCGAGGTCAACAGGGAAGGGATGATTCCACTGCATAGTCTGCCTGGACTGGACTTCATGTTTTCTTTGGGCTTTTCTTTAGGGCTATGACCCATGTACTGCTTTACTCTTTATTACTCTATTAACCATTGTTAGGTCCGTAGATTTCGTTTGTATCTGGCATCGTGGTGTGCCTTGGCTCTCCTAGCATTTCCTAGATATTGTAAGGAGTAGCGTTTATACTCTCGGACTTGTCTCTAAATTTCTATCTATGTGACATTTCATTTAAATTAAAGTTATTATTTAAATGGGGTGTTACACCCACTACCCCTTCCATCCTTCGTCGCTGTGTAATATTACTTGTATACATTCATGCTTGCTTAATGCAAACATTCCCTTTTATGATGATCATAAGTTTAAACAATATCTACATTATAAGTTTATATATTTATAAAATATTTTTATTATTTATTTGAAAAATAAGTAATATTATTTTTTTATAATAGTAATAATAATAAAAACTTATATGATTCTACTTAATAAGATTTTAATAATATATTAAATGAAAAAAAAATTGATGTATAAATATGATAATTTGTTGTGTTAATTTCTATTGCCAACTATTAATTTAAAAATGATATATTAAATAAAATGTTATTATTATTATTATTTTTATTAAAATTATGAATATTATATATACAAAATATTTTTTTTAGATCCTCATAGGTGTAAAACCATTTAGACAATCTAAATTTAGTAAATATTCTCAAAGAGAGTTTTTTATTATAACAAAACTAGATAATATTATATATTGTAGTGTGTGTTTTGTACTTTTCAAAAACCAGACACTTAAAATAATAGACAATCTATTAATGGATTTATTCTTATTTAGACATGTTTGTTTGGAATCAAAATGTATAAACAAAACCGTAATCATAAATAATTTTGAAAAATTAAATATAATAAAGTCTCATAAGTGGGAACAAATGTGATTTTTGATTTAAAATATCTAAATTAATTTTTAAACATAAAAAATAAATATATCTATAACACAAACCGGAATAAAATTCTTTTTACACTCATAGCAAAGAATAATTTACTCATGGTATTAACAAAAGTTAGAATTGAAGGATGATTAAGATAGACCAAAATAATAACGTGCAATTATGAAAACGAACAAAAGCTTTAAAATGATTTTTGTAAAATAAAGTTTAATTACATGAATCTTAAATATAAACCATGCAATTTGAGAATTAAAATGTTACGAAAGTCTAAGTAAAAGTCCAACTTAAAATAAATTATGACCATAACAACGCCAAGAAAATAAAGTGCTAATATTAAGAACACAAATGACATAAAATAAATAAATTATCATGAATAAAAGAAAAAGATACAGAAATCTAGAATGTTGTTGATGGATGACACAACCATTTTTTTTCTCTTATTGTCAAAAACTTAATTTCATTATTAAAAAAGACTCACAATTTTTTGTCAATTTTATATTAAATATTTTTTTATAAAAAATATTTATAAATTTTATTATATATATATATATATATATATATATAAATAAGAAATTTCTGCTAATTTTACTACAAAATATTTTCGCAACAAATTTTGTAAAAAATAATTACGAATTTTATAATTTTATAGAAAATAATTATTCACGAAAAAATTATCTCCAATTCAATTCTTAAAAAAATAAATTATTTTTTGTAAATCTTTTTAATATTGTAATATAAAAACTTTTAGTAATATTTATAAAATTTTCTACAATTATATTATTTCCCTAACGGAGAATATTCTCATAGCGCCATAAAAATTAGTTTTCACTAGTTTCTAGTAACTTACCTAAAATGCATCACTAAATTACTTTTTTAATTTATCTATCCATTATCTATAACTTAAAATCATTCATATTTGTCTTTATCTACCCATCATCAATAAATTGAAATAATCCATTTACACTATTCTCTTGTAAAAAGTTTCCACCAACAACACCTACCAAATACATGAACCTAAACACCATTTGGAAAAAAAAAATGTACATCTCTGCATGCATGCAGCTATAAAAGTGCTTTATTATTCCCTCTTCATTTGTGTTCATATGGTGAGTGTGAGAGTTTATTTTGTATTTCATATACAATCATTAAACAGCCATTATAGAAGGGTTGCCAATCTCCTTCATTAATAATAATAATAATAATAATATTATTATTATTATTATTATCATATTTATCATTTATTCTAGAATTTTGAGAATACTGTAGCTTTCAAAGTAGCGAGGTTTTCAATTTTGAGAATAAACTAGTGGTGTCAATTTTGTCCCAAAACGGGAATTCCGAATGGAACTGCAAGAAAAGAAAAGCTTCCCGAAACTACGGAAAATTCTACATTCAGGAAGACAATTTGTTTCCTCTGTTATTACATTTTGTAGTTAACAAAATTTCCTTTTCTTAAATATTAAATGGAAAGTAAATATATTTCGTGTCTTTAAAATATTAATACACATTTAGTATTTACCAGATAAAACAAAATCAATGAGAAAATAGTTTAGAATTGTTTTTTATTATTTTTTGCTAATAGTCAGCATAATCGTGTATAGGTTTGATTTTCAACGAATCAAATTAACGGATGTTTCAATGGCATACGAAAAAGGTGAACTTTATTTAACATCATTTTCATAACAAGTTGTTTGAACTACGACTTCGTTCAACTGTTGCTTTCGAAGTTAGCATTTTTGGGACTTAATGTTAATCCATCTGAAAGAAAGTCATGCCAACTATGGGGTTATCTCGCCCAACAACATTTTCTACAAAACATTTAATCTAACCTTTCGAATTTCTACTATTTTGTATTCCAATTAAAAATTATTTTTATTAATTTATACACTCTCTCTATATATACAGTTAGCTATCACAAATATAATAGTAATGATATATACAGTTAGCTATCACAAATATAATAGTAATATTATTACGAAAGAGGAATCTATAATATTTTATCTTCTTGATCATATATTACTATAAATCTATAAACCTTTTAGAAAAATAGAAATATAATCCTAGTTAAGTATTTTACATTTCTACCACGTTCTATTATCCCACATCATTTATTAGGATCTAAGGTGACTTAAATATCTTTTCTTCCTTTCACCCTCTGAGATATAAAACTGTGATGGAGCACATACCTTCAAAGCAAACAATATATCGAATACATGGTAATTAATCATAACAATCGATGATGCATAGGCGATTTAAATATCACTTTCTCATTCCACCCTCGAAGACGCCTTTTAAGGACAAAACAAGTACCTCGAATGTATGGTGATTAACTCTATTGATATCACTCAACAAACTTGGGATCAAAAGAATTTCTATCATTTATGTCTTCATCTTCAACACACACATAAAACTTTGCAATCATCTTTATCTTCAATAAAAAAATGTAAATTGATAGAATAATATAAATTAAGTGAAAAAAGGTTATTTTTGTGAGTGAAGACTTTTTTTTTTCCTGTGAATGAACTTCAAAGGAGAAACTTGATTTTTTATAAGCTAAGAAAAGCTTAATAAGGAACACTTGAGTGTGAACACATTTTTGTTTGAGAAAAAGCTAACTCACCAATGCAGGAAATGAAAACGACAACGGTTATTTTCAACTTTTGGTTTCGGGTGCGCACCCGAGTCGTATACTGTCGAGGTAAAAAGACACTACTTTATGCCTCGATTGTCAACTCGAGACATATTTGAATCGTTACTGCCTCGGTTTCCACCAACCGAGGCCTAATGGTGTATCAGAAATAAAAAAAATTAAATATAGTTTATACACTCTCTCACCTCACTCATAAAACACACACTATTAACTTCGACACAAAATTCTCTCACCTCTCAACACTCATTCTCATCACCGCACAACACATCTCTCACTCACAACATTACACTCTTTCTCTTCTCTTTCCCGGGGCCTAATCACTACACCACTCTCTTTTTCTCATTCACGCATACTACACTCTCTGTTTTTCTCATTCACGTAACCCACCCATCACACACTCCTCTTCTCTCACAATCACACACTCTCACGGAACCCGCACCATACACCCCACTAACCTTCAGTAACCTATACAAAACCCTCACTTCACTCACTTTAATGCACCACTCATGTACCCACAATTCTCACATTCACGTTCACATTCCTCACAACACTCTTCTCTCATTTTTTCACAGTAGCCACACACTAAACCACCCACTAATGTGACATACTATTCTCTCTTTTCCCACAACATCCTTGCATGATGCATGTATCACTCAAATACACTCTCATCTCACTGCACCCACGACCCAACACTCACACCTCACTAAAACAATCACTCACGGAACGCAAACCCAACACACACTCACTTCTCACAGTACCCACACCTGCATATAAGATCGAAAATATAAGAACACACAAACAATGCATAAAATTAAATCAAGGCGAATCCAAAAACAACCCAAACGTAAAAATAAACATATAAAGGAGCGAGATTGAACGAAGGCAATGGTAGCGGTAGCGGCATTAGAACAACCTCCTCGATGGTGCGGTGCAGGCGGACTGAACGGAACAGTGCAGTGGACGTTGGTGATGGTTGCTCGAAGAAGAAGAAGAAGATGCAGCGACTCCTCGACGATGCAGTGGCAATGCAGCGGCCCCTCGACGGTGCAGGCGCAATGAACGTCGCAGCGGAATAATGGTGATGGTTGGTTGAAGAAGAAGAAGATGCAGTGGCGCCGGAAACCTCCTCGACGGTGTAGTGGCGGTGTAGGCGGCACAAAGGGCTGACACGTAGTGGAAGAATGGACCAAGTGTGTGGGATGCTCAGAGAAGAAGAAGAAGTGCATAACGTTTGCTGTTGTGGTGTGAAAAGATTTGGGTTTTTTTAACCTTACGAAGTGATACTGCCTCGGTTAATTCGAAACCGAGGCATATTGACTTGCTCATATGCCTCGGTCTGCAGGAGGACCGATGCATAAGTCATCTATTGCCTCAATTATAAAAGAATCGAGGTATATTCCTTCAGTGAAATAAAAAAAATTAAAAAACTGCAATGTAATTGCATCGGGTAAAAAGCACTTGAAGTAGAAAAGCTATTAGGCCTTGGTTCAGCGGTACCCAAGGCATAAAAGTTGACTTTAATTACAAAAATGTCACCGCGTGTTTATATGCAGCAGATGCGCAAGAACTGAGACATATATTGCGATATAAAATTTCTTAAATGCACTAGTGATTGCTCATAATTTTGATTAAGCATTGATAAGAATAAAGCATAAAATATGGTCATCTTTTCTTTGTAAATCAAACTTTTTTATTCAATAACAAATCATATAACATACAAATGTTTTGTCTATCATACGATACAAAACTATGCAATTTTTTTTTTTTATGTTTGATAAACATTATTATACTCAAATGATATGCACACATTCTTAAGATAACATTGTACTTCATGAAAATATTTGTATGTTTATTCTATGATGTAGAGAATATTCATTTCCTAAGTTTGATGAAGATGATCCGTAAAAACATCTTTCACATACACATTCTCTTGAAAAATAAGTTAAAGTTATTTTTTCTTTAATGACACATGCTTTGTCAATTCTAAGAATGTCTAAATGCTTCATATGACTTTGTACTTTACATAATTTCAAGTAAAGGTACTATAAACCATGAGAGATATATACCTTCGACTATCAAGATGCTCCTTAAAGAAGATAAGATTATTTAATGCATGCATACGTATCGAATGCATCTTCTACATCCAAGTTGCTCATACACAAGGTTCAAGTGAGCCGAAGTTGTTCAACGGTCAAACAAAATATTCATATGTAATGGGCCATTTTTTTCATTTCTTATACAAAGTCATTCTTTGACGAGAATAACAAAAGAATCTAAGCCATTATTTGCTAAAATGTTGAAATGTTGTCAAAATATTTTTTGTACCCTAAAAGATTTATACGAACATTATTGTGTTCATTAGTAAACTAGAAAAGAGAGCTTAAACTCTCGTAAACATTGAAAGACACTAATCTCTAGTGAGAAAAATGCATTAACTTTTGATCATACATATATCTCATCTTAGTTAGGAGTGGCTGCTCATTGAATAATACTCTGGATTTTAGTCATAAATGACTACACGTTAAAGAATATTTAATGGCTTAGCCAAGAGTGGTTACGTCGAAATAAAACAATACTCATGTTATATATTTTTTTGTTAATCTTCTTAGTAAAAGTTAATTGATTGACTAAGAACTGCACATAGTTTACGCTACTAGAAAAATCAATATAAAAATATCTTGCATAATTTCTTCCGTTTTTATCTTGTTTTCTAAATGTTTAGACTCAAATTTGAACAATTAACCAATTTAATTAATCAAATAAACTAGTTTATACGAATCAAAAATCAATATCATTTAATCTAACTCGTATTCAATTAAAAAATCAAGATTGAAACAATTCCTAATTTGAATTCTAATTTTAAAAACACAATTTGATATTACAAAAAGAAAAACCAAATTAGAGAGGAGAACAAACTCAGAGAGTGAAGAAGAATCAATACAAAACTCAATTTGACTTTTTGATCTTGATTTTATGGTTTCATCCTCGAAGATTTAATTCTCCATCATTGTAAAGTAGAAGCCCAACATAGAGAAGAATATAAAAAGACAAGAGACAAAAGACAAAAAAAGCAAAAGTAGAGTGAAAAAAGAGAAAAGGAGGAAAAGTAAACCTTTGAAATTTTGAGCATAATTATGCCTTACACAAGCTTTAGAAAAGGAATTTCTTCATGCACCCCATGTTTTCTTTCTACACCCCATACTTTCTAAACTTCCAATTATACTCATGTTGAAATTAATAGAAAATTATTGTTTAAGATTTTTTCATGTTTTAATTATAATTTCAGATTAGGCAATATGCAGGCATTCTTGATTTCACAATTCAAAATTCAAAAATATTAATTTTACACATTACGAATTTGAATTTCGGATTGTACAATCCGTAATGCAAATTTACATTCTGGATTGTACAATCCGTAATGAAAATTTGAAAAACAATCCAGAATGAGCATTATATGCCAGATTATACTATTTGTAAATTTACATTTCAGATTGCACAATCCTAAAGCAAATTTGGAATACAATTTGGAACGCAAATTACACTCTGAATTGTACAATCCATAATGAAAATTTACGTTCTAGATTGTACAATCTGTGATGCAAATTTGAAAAACAATCTAGAATGTAAATTGTGGAAGTCAACATGATTGTGCAATTTTTTAAAAAGGGGTTACTAAGTCATTTCACTAAGACTATGGGGTGCATGAAGAAAACATAGGGGTACAGGAAGAAATCTCCCTTTAAAATTGAAGTAAATATGAGCCTAATGATAGACTATAATAAGGCCTATAAGGTTACTTATAAATACTTATAAATACTTATAAAAGTTTTTATACAAATAAGGAAATTTGTTCTTGTACCCATAAGCAAGGTGAAAATTCAAAGTTGTCTTCATCTTTTTCCCTCCTCCTTTTCCACTACACCTCCGTACTTTCGCCACCTCCACCCTATGTTCTTTCTTCACCTCATCTTTTTCCACTTCCACCCTAAAAAACATTCACAAGTGTCCATTAAAACAAATGGGGAGGTCATAATAATATGGAGTGTAAGGAAGAAGATGAGAATCAACGATGAAAGACGTGGAATGTAAGTTTCAAAACAAAATCTGTGGGCAGTCTGGATTGTACAATGTGTAATACAAAATTATATTCTGAATTGTACAATTTAAATATATTTTTACATTACGAATTGTACAATTTGAAATATAATTTTGAATTACAGATTATATAATAAAAAATATAAATTTAGATTATGAATTGTTTAATCTAAAATATAATTCACACTGAACGATCTAAAATATCTACAAATTGTAAAATCCAAAACTATAATTACAAAAAATACAGGAAAAAAAAATGCGATGCAAGAAGAAGTTCCCTACAAACAAAAAGGTAATTCATATGTTTCATTAAAAAGTTTCGATCAATTTATCTCAATTGTAAATATATTATAAAAATCCAAATCCAACAAATCATATGATTTTCTTAGGTCATAGAAATGTAGGATTTAATTTAACTATAATTAATCACAAGTAATGTCTACAAAACAAAAATTATGATCAAAATAATATGTAAATGTCAAAGTTAAAAATACAAAATTAAAATAATTATGTACAACGAATCCGATTTATTATTGTATAATGAAAGTGACTTAAAAACTAAAAATAAAAATTATGAAAATTACAATCAGTATAATATAAAATAAAATAAGAAATGTATTTACAAGATATATGCATTATCACATAATATAAAACAATAAATTAAAATAATTTTATTTTCTATTTCAACCACATGAAAATTCTCTATTTATAAATAAAAGTATATTTAAATTATACAGCCAAAAAATTACAGTCAAATATATAATATATTTGAGACTACTGAAAATATTGAAAACTAATCAACATAATACTTATTTATAACACTGTTGAATTTATCAACTGTGGAATCTTATTTTTAATGTTTATAAACATATGCGATATTTATGAATTAATTAAATATATGATTAAATGTGTATTTCTTATTTTTTAGTGAAAATTGGAATTAGTTCATTTTTAAAACTTTGACTTAATTTAATCATTTTAACCAATTGTTGTTAAGTTGATTTGACATTTCAGATATGTTTCATGATAACATTTAAGTTGTTCATACAATTTAACATCTTTTCGCTAAACGTCAGGTAAAAAAACTATCATGAAATGTGTTCGAGACATTAAATAAATTTAACACCATTTTGTTAAAAAGACTAACTATAAGCAGTTTTAGAATTGAAAAACTAAATTGAATCAAAATCTAAAAAAAAGACTGATTTCAAATTTTTATAAAATTAAAGAACTAAAAATATATTTAATCTTTAAATATAAAATAACTTCCTTAATATTTACTTTTAGGACTTAATCATTACTATACTACAAATTTATAAAATTGTAGCAAAAGTATAGTCTGGTCATAAATTATCTGTCTTTCTATTTTTTGAATAATATTTTAATACGCGTGTGATGCGTGTGATGAACATTCAATGTTGTTTATCCTCTAGTTTTCTTTGATTAATGTTGATTGCTTGAATTTCTATTTGATTATTCTAATTTTTATTTTAGCCGTAGTTAATTGATGGAGGTGACGCATGGGAGGCTGAACTTAAGGACCATAGAAGAAATTGTGAAATGACCGTCAAACAACTTTTCTTTAATTGACTTTATTGAAACAATGTATGTTTATATGTAGAGAACAAATAAAGAGGATTTTTCAGAAATTAATTGAGGATAATTAATTATACGAAATTCGTTACAGTATCATTTCCTAAATAAGTTATTTGACAATGATTTTTATTGATTTATTCTCTCACCGATTTATATTATTCAACAAGATTGATTTGATGATAGGTAATCAAAATTAAAATAGAACTTTTTATTAAATTATTAAAATTAATTGATTTTGGATTTAATTATTTGGATGGTATTCACTTTTGATATAGATGTATCGATTTGGTCTCACTTTTAAAATAAATATCAATTACATCTCAACTTTTAGATTTACTAATGTGGTGTTTTATGTGGTTTTTTTTATAATTTTCTTTTTAAATTTTAATTTAGGATAATGCACGTGTCAGTGTTAGTATCCATTACTAAAAATTGTCATATTACATGAGATTTTTCTTATAAATTAGTATACTGACCCGTGCGTACGCACGTGGTGTATTTGTTTTATTTTGTATATTAAAATAATAAAATAGTGAAAGTATTATGTAATGAAATATTATGAAAACTAAGTTATATTGTTGTAAATGTTGTTATTAAAGTAATGAAATAGTAAATCTAAGTGATGCAATAATAATTTCAATTTTAAATATAATAAATAGAATTGATATCACAATATAATACAGTTAATTGATTTTACGAAATAATTATAATAGCTTATGATCCATGCAAATATTTTTTTTATTTTAAATTTTTTTAGAATAATAATATAATTGTTATTATATTTATTTTATCATTAAAAATAATATTAATAATATTAATAATATTAATATAAATTATAAATTTAAAAATTTTAAAAGATTAAAACTCTATTTAACAAAAGTATTTAATATAACAATGTTTTCTATAATTAAAAAAAGTACACTTATAATAATAACACCATTATGAATAGTAATAATAACAATAAAAATAATAATGATACCAATAATAATAATATTTATGCTATAAATATGAATATTAATGTTAACACTAAGGCTGATGTCAACTATAATAATCTATAATTATATATAAAAATATACATTAACAATAAAACAAATAAAAATGACAAGTAATTCAAATATGATCGTGTAGTAAATTAATTTAAGATGTGTGTTTAACTATAATAATAATAATAATAATAATAATAATATCTCGTAGTGATAAAAATAATAAAAATACAATAATTACATAAATAAAGAGATATACATTTGTTGTGTCCTTTTTTGTTTATACAGTTTTATCCTTTATTAGCATAAATGCAGGCGCTTTCACGCCTGTGTGTAATGGCGGATGATAATGGTGGCAGGGGGCCATCCCCCTCCCTCCCCCAAAATTTTGAATTTTTTTATAATAGGTATTTTAATTTTTTTTATTATAAATATTAGGTATTCTGATTTTTTATTATAGATATTAAATCAAATATTTTATTTCTTTTATAAACATAAAAATTAATAATAAATAATAAAATAAAAAATTAAACATAATAAAAAAAATTATCAATATATTTTTAATTTTTTTTATTTATTATGATTTGAGTTTCTCACAAATTATTCTCATATTTCATTCTCACCTGTTTTTTCTTGTTTTTGAAGAGAGAAAAAATCTATTATTTTTGCTCTTATTTCTCCAATGTCCTCTTCCATTCTCGTGGGAGAAAAAAAGAAGGTAATTATTTGGTCTTAATTGATAATGAAATATTAGTTTAATAATTTATTTAATGATCCTCTTTTATATTAATTGTTTATTTCATGAATATAAAAGAAAAAATATTGTATTGGTGTTTCTTTATAATCGAATTTTAATTGTGGTTCTATTATATGTCTTGAGTTCCTCACAAATTGTTCTCATATCTTATTCTCAACCGTTTTCTTTTGTTTTTGAAGAGAGAAAGATCTATTATTTTTGCTCTTATTTCTCCTCTGTTCTCTTCCATTCTCGAGGGAGAAAAAAAGAAGGTAATCTTTGGTCTCAATTGATAGTGAAATATTAGTTTAATAATTTATTTAATGAGTTTGTTTTATATTAATTTTTTATTTTATGAACATAGAAGAACAAATATTATACTATGTATTTTGTATAACCGAATTTTAATTGTAGTTCCATTATATGTCTTGAGTTTCTCACAAATTGTTCTTATCTATTTTTTTTTTGTTTCTGAAGATATAAATATCTATTATTTTTGCTCTAATCTCTTAACAATTTTCTTTCATTCTCGAAGGAATAAAGAAGAAGATAATTCCCTTTTGTCTAACTTGATAGTAAAATATTAGTTTAATAATGTATTCAATTAACCTCTTGTATATTAATTTTTTACTTTATTAACATAGAAAAACAAATTGTGCCGTATGTTTTTTATAACTGGATTTTAAACGTGCTTTGAATATCATTGAATTTTCTGTTGACAATTTTTTAGATATGTGTGATTTTTTTTTAGTTATTGTTATAGTAAATTATGTATTTATTTTTATTTTATCAATGACAATAATGTATAAACTTTTCATGTATTATTTTGGCTCCCCCAACAATTTTTGTAAGATCCGCCACTCCTTGTGTTGTGTGTATGCATTTTTTAAATTTGTATGATATTATATTAGTAGGTGATGACATTGTAATGTTATTAAGTTAATATATAAAATAAAATTATATTTATTAAAAATAAAGTGAAATATATCAGAAAAAATGAGAGAATAATTGTTGATAAATAGGAAAAAAACACCGTATTATAAAAAGCTTCTAAAATAATGGTCAATTTTCAAAAATTTAATAAATAATTATATTTTAAAGGGTAAAATTGAAATTTTGAAATGTGAACACAAAAGAGGAAATTCTCTTTATATATTGTTATAGATTTGTTAAATTGAAATAGTTATTCATAATAAAAATTATTTGTCCATTTTATCATTTTAATAATTTTAGTAACTATTTTTTAATTCAAATAATTACACAGATATAAAAATAAAGTGAACAACAATACAAATAAAAAAGTACAAGTAATTGAGATATGACCCTGTGGTAAATAAATGTAAAATGTGTGTTTAATTATAATAATAATAATAATAATAATAATAATAACAATAATAATAATAACAATAATAATAATAACAATAATAATAATAATAGATAATAATAATAACACTAAAATAATATCGTGTGGTGATAAAAATAATAATACAGCTACATATATAAAGAGATAAACATTTATTATGTCCTTTATTATTTTTTAAATTTTACCCTCTTAATTGTTATATTTTAAACTTAAATAATTATTTAAAATCAAAAAATTATTTTTCAGTTTTATCATTTTACTAATTTTAGTAACTATTTTTGTGATTTGAAATAATTATTCAAATTTAAAGATAAATAAACAACAAAACAAATTAAAGGGTAAAGTAATTGAATAATAGTAGTAATAATAATAATAGTAATATAATAATAGAAATATAATAATAGAAATAATTATAGTTAATAATGACAATAATAATACTTATAGTTGATAGTAATACTGATCATAATAATTACAGTTGATAACAACAATTATAGTTAATGATAATAATAATAATAATTATTATTATTATTATTAGAGCTGATAATAATAATAATAACAATAATTAGAGCTATAATTGATAATAATAATAATAACAATATATAAAAATAAAATAATAAATATCATCAAAATGAAATGAAGTTGTAAATTCAGTTTTAAATATAATAAATAAAATTAATATCACAATATGATGCAGTTAATTGATTTTACAAAATAATTATAATAGTATATGACCCTTGCGTGTATGCATGTTTTTTTATTTATCTCAAATCTATTTAAAATAATAATATAATTGTTATTATATTTATTTAAACATTAATAATAATAATATTAATATAAATTATAAATAATAAAGTTTTTAAAAGATTAAAAATATATTTAGAAACAGTATTTAGTATAATAACTTTTTTACAATTAAAAAAAATACTTATACTGATAACATCACTATGAATAGTAATAATAATAATAATAATAATAATAATAAAAATAATAATAATAATAATAATAATAATAATAATAATAATGTTTATGCTATAAATATTAATGTCAGTGCAAATATCAAGGCTAGACATACTAATAATCTATAATTTTATATATATATATATATATATATATATATATATATATATATATATATAAAAAAAAAAAAAAATAAAAATGACAACTAATTGAAATATGATCTCGTACAGTGGCAGAACTTGAAGAAAATATGTAGGGGTGCCAAATTAGATGTTTTATATAAAAAAAATTTAATTAAAAAAATTATTTTCTTTATTTAAATCATGCAATTCAAACTTTTCAATTTTTAATTTTCTGAATTTGTTGAATTCACATAAATGAGTATTCTAATTTTTATTTCAATTCAAGAGTATTCAACTAATTCATTGTATGCAGTTAAAAATACAAAATATCAACATTTTATAATGTTGGGTTATACTAATTTGAGAAAAGATAATTGGGGTTCATGCCAATTTCATACAAAAAAATTCCTAAAATCATAGTTAGGGTTCATACTAATTTAGGGAAACTTAATTTGGGAGAAATATCGTAATGGAAGAATCATAAATCTAACATACATATATCATATTAGGATACTTATTCATGAGATCGTGTGAGTATGCATATTTGTTATCTCTGTTCTCCAATTTCTTTTATATGACTTGTTGTGGATAAACCTTATAACCAGATATAAAACCTTAATCTCTTTAATCCATTTATTAATCCATTAAATTAATTTTTATTTTACTTTTTAAATAATAAAAATATATAATATAT
>Ga0214542_1003184_pt1 | contig 33779 bp, 10 predicted proteins | sample CNSS1metaG_FD_160096 | JGI IMG/M metagenome (GOLD analysis project Ga0214542, IMG submission 160096) | Root nodule microbial communities from cowpea collected in UCLA plant growth center, Los Angeles, California, USA - CNSS1 | ecosystem: Host-associated > Plants > Roots > Nodule | place: USA...
ACTGTTATGTTCCTATCGGCTGCTATTGGGCAAGGAGTCCATAATATGGTGATTGCGTGCGTGCCATTGTCCGAGCGAGGGAGGCTTGGATTTTACTACAGACGAGGAGTCTGTGGGGCAGGACTATGAGCGGGATAAGCTCGTAGGGTTGGACCACGAATGGGTTAGTTTCGTGGAAGCATAGTGAAGTCCCAAGACCTAGTTCATGCGTATGACTCATGAAAGACTATGAGATCAGGGATGGGTAATTTGAAAATAATGAAATACTTTAGTGATGTTATTTTCTTTGGGATGGATGACATATTTATTTTATGTATATATATATTTGTGCATAGCTCACCCTATTTGCGTGTATGTGGCGATGATCGGATAACTTGTTATCCGGGAGCAGCTGATTTGACAGGTGAGCCAGAAGATGCTTAGAAACGGAGTGCAGGGGCTACCTGGGGCTTTTGAAAGGATTTTCATTTTAAGAATTTTGATGTAATTTTAATTATGTTGAACTTTGGTGGATTTTTGTAATAAAGTAATTGCGAATATTTGAATTATGTTACAGTTAAAATTTTTTTAATTTCCCGCGTTTTTGGGAAATGATGCTTTAATAAATGAAGCTAATGTAATTTTTCTTTACTTTTTATTTAAAATTCGTAATATCGTGACGGGGGTTTACACACACCATTTTTCGCTGTTTAACTTAATCAAATTCATTTTAAACGTTGTAATTTCATTTTCTCATGTATATTCCAAATTCCATGTGTAGCTACGCCAATTTAACATTTACAACATTTAACAAAATCAATTTCACATTTCTAACAAACTTAAAACATTATAGTTCAAAAAAGTTACAAAATTTGTCTTTCTAACTCTCAGTTTAAGACAATCATAAATAAATTTCTCCAAAGTTCACAAAATGATCCAAAAAATATTCAATTTAATGAAATTCCTAAAATTTATTTCACGTGAAACTCACAGATTCTTAAAATCAAAATCTTTACTAACTTATAAAATACACACAAAAAAAAGTTTAAATAACAATATAACTTCCTTTATCTTAATTCCTAGACTGCTTTAAAAAATATCAAAAAATTAGACAAAGTTAGTAAAGTCCAAACTTGTTCCTAGAAACTCGAATCAAAAATAGAACATATCACTCCAGACTTAGAGTAACATAAATTAATCTATTCAACTCAAACCTTACATGCAAGCATAAAATTCCTTACATGCAAACCACACCATAAAAGTAAAAACTTGAGATTTGGAGGAAAAAAAGCTTACTTAAGAACACAATATGATAAGGTTAAAATTTTAAACTTCTTTTTATTCTACATTATTTGATTGAAGAAAATATGAGAAATAGTCTCAAAATTTTAAAGAGAGAGCATAACAAATGTGAAGGAAAGTTTAAAGAGATATTGAGATTTTTAAAATAAATTACTAAATAATTAGAATTCTAATTTATATACTAAATGTAACTTAGAACTTTAACCTTTATTCTTTTCAAAACTAACCCTACTAAACATACAACCTGGTCTTACAACTCTCCCTAAAAATAATTTTATATAAAATTCTCTTACCAGGAAAAGGGTAAGATATGCCTATTCCATCTTGTCTTCTTATTCTAAGTCACCTTAGATCCCAAAACATTTTATACATATTGATGCCTACACCACCCAACTACTTTCTCTTATGATCTTGACCGCTCACTAGTTTAGCCTTATAAGATAGGTTGTCTTCTCTAACTTGAACCTCATTACGTTTCAACATATGTTGTGAATCTGACACATGTTTCCTAAAAAATGGCACATGAAAATTATTATATAGATTAGCTAGATAAGGAATCAAAGCAGTTTCATAAGCCAATTGGCATGTCCTTTTAAGAATCTAATATGGCTTGATGAACTTAAGAGTCAACTACTTGATTACTTAGCCAACATTTGTGGTAGGATAAACCTTAAAAAATATATGATCACCTAATTCAACTCCAAAGGTCTCCTTTTCTGATTTGAATAAGATTTTGGTTCATTTAAGCAAACCTTCATAATATCCTATAACAATCCAATATTCTCTTTAATTTCCTACAACAATCCTAGTTCAACCAAAACTTTCTCTTTATACTGAAACCAATATAGTAGAGGCTCACACTTCCTCTCATACAAAACATAAGGAGTCATGCCATTGCTACAATGATAATTGTTGTTATTGGTAAACTCCACTAGTTAGATACATTGATTACCAATGTCATTCTAGAAATTAAATATTCATCTTTGTTTTGGGTATAGGGACCAAACACCTATCTAAAACACTCACTTAATCTTTTCCACTTAATCTTACATCTTCTCGTTGCAGTTTCTCCTTTTCTTTGACCCGATCTTCCTTTCCTCTCTCCCGTTCGGTAAACCAAACGATCGGGATACCTGTCAATTAGGCTTTGATGCTTAAGTCAGTTCAAGTTTGTTCAGGGATATGCAATTAATGTTGTAATAAATGCGAAGTAAAAGTCCTTACCAACTTACCTTAGGCTCCTATTTATAGTTTTTTATATAGGCTTGTGATTAGGGTTTTCTTAATCATGACCCAATTGCTTTTTAAACTTAATTACTCTCCTGTTTTACTTTAACTATAGGTTTTACCTTTTTGCTCTGCTTGACTGATGTTGTTGGGCATTCGCACACCGATCAACCATATTCTTGTGCCCAAATAGTTGGATGAGAATGACAAATCTTGGCCGATGTTTGTCGACGCTGCATTAAGAAGGATCTCAGTGTGATTTTCAATTACTTATGGCAAGGGCCGACTGGCCGTAGCAGGCATTCTTTGGCCGCTTTTCATAGGGGTCGTTCAGATGTAAGCTCCCTAAAATCACTTCGGAGAAATTGCCACATCAACAAAGTTCACAACTTTGAACCCCAATCGTTGGATAGTCTGCCTGTAGCGGGCGCCTTCGGCCGCTTATCCTTTGGCCGCATGGCCGAGGGGTTGGTTGGGGTGTTGATAGGCGGCCTTTGGCCGCTTTTCCTCGAGGTCGTTCAGTTGTGAGCTCCCTAAAATCACTCTGGAGAAATTGTCATATCAACAAAGTTCACAACTTTTAACCCCAACTGTTGGATAGTCCGTTTGTAGCGGGCTGCCTTGGGCCGCTTATCCTTGGGCCGCCTGGCCGAGGGCTCGGTTGGGGTGTTGATAGGTCATACAGTACAATCTCTAAAATTTTTTATATAGAGTACAACCTATTTTGGTTATTAAAAGACATGAAAATATCATTGATACTCAACCTGTATTCAATATTTACTATTCTTCTTATAAAAAAACACATATTTAAAGGTTTAGGGATAAAAAAAGTGAAACTGAAATTGATAAGAATTTCACATATTGAAAAATGAAAATTAAGATAATGAAAGGTCAATTCACATATTCAATAACCAAAATCACCTTTCTCTAAGATTCAAATCCAAATTTGAATAATTAACTAATTAATCCAATTATACGAATTAAATAAAAAATATCATTCAATCAGTCAATAACTAATTATCAAATCAAGATTCAATTTATTCCAAATTTGATTTCTAAAATCAGAAACACAAAGTGCAACAAAAATAAAATAAAATAAGAGAATAACAAACTCAAAACATTGAACGATCAATGTAAAACTTAATTCTACTTGTTTGATCTTAATTCTTGATTTGATTGTTAAGATTTAGTTCACCATGGATAAAGAACAAAAGAAAATGCAAATGAAAGGAGAAAAGGAAGAGTCAATATGAAGTTTGAGAGAAAAGAGAGAAAAGGAGATGAAGAAAGCATTTTTAAAACTAGAAAACTAAAGAAGTAATTTTTGTCTACATGTTTTTAGCACATTTGAACTATATATGCTCGGTTTAATTGCTCATTTTGTCCCATTTTCGTTGAAAAGATAGAAGTAGGTTCTCATTTTTTATTTTGTTTCAATCAAGTGTCAGCTTTTGAAAAATTGATTCAATTAGGTTCGTTCACTTAGTATCTTACAAATGACATTAAAGACATGTCATGTGTTAGTTTGTAATTTTTTTTTTAATTTTTTTTGTAAAATTTGTTGTTGTCCACATTTGAGGTCCTATGATGTGACATGTGCCACTGACCGTGCTAAAATCCTTTTTTTGTCTCAATTTTTTTTAAATTATTCCATTTGGTCTTCTTATTTTTTTCTTATTCAATTAAGTTCCAATTTTTGTAAAAATAATTCAATTAGAGCATTTCCATTAGATTGACATTAATTTTTTTATATTTTACTTTTTTTAATTTTTTTTGGCTTTTTAGTTTTTTATTTTTGTCACGTGTCAGGTCATTATCGTGTCACGTGGTAGTGTTAGAGTTAGTATCATATGTTAGTGTTAGTGCTACGTGATAGTGTCGGTGTGAGTGTCACATGTTAGTGTTAGTACCACATGGTAGTGTCTTGTATTTAATTTAGTTCCTATATTTGAAATTTCGAGTCAATTGAGTCCTAATTTTTTTAAAAGGGTTAAATATATTTTTACAAGTTAAAAGATGTAATATATATGAATTTAAAAGATGTAAATTTATTTGTTACATTAAATTTATAAGGGTTAAATATGTTTTCCTTAAACTTTGAGGCGAAATTGAAATTCTTCCTTGTCCCAACTATTAATATAGTTTGTTCCCCAAAATTTAAAAATAAATGGATATAGTCCTCCTAATTTAGATTAATTAATCTGTTTTTTACATGTCAAAAGCCTTTTCAAGATGGCATTGTAGCTATTAGCACCGTTCGACACGTATAAACTCATATGTCAATGTAGAATGTCATTTAAAACATAAAAAAATTTAACTTCGTTGGGTTATGATGTGAATTAATCTTGTTGACTTTAGTGGACAATGTGTTTCTGTTAATGTTTGATTAAGAAAGTCCAACGAAGATTTCCACTAGACATTAAGATAACTTCCTTTTGCTTGATAGCCTTATTCATAGGCTCATAAAGAAAGCATACTAGCGCATTCAAACTACTTTTATGATGATATTAATTAGAAGAAGTAGGAATGCCAGAATCTTGTTAATTGAATTTCACGTAAAATTGATAGCAAAAAGAAGTTATCAGATGTGAAGATTCATTTCAAAAGACTCTAGAACGAAGAAAAGAAGATGGATACAAGTATAGGAAATGAAAAAATAACATAAGCAAACAAGAACATGAAAAGTAAAGAACATAAGCTAAAAATGAAACCAAAGATAAAATAAAAAATGGAAAGACAAGAGAGGGGAGGGGGAAAAGGAGGTCATGCCACTTGGGGTACTAAACGTCCCAAGATTAGTGTTAGTGCCACCATTTGAACTTTCGTTCAAGATGATACTAGGGAGCTCAAGAACACTCTAGGAACACTTTCTCAACTCTCACAATTTAGTTGAACATTATAACATTACTCTCAAATATGCATCCTTTTACAAGTGCTAGAGAGGCCTCCTTAAATAAGCAATGGGAGGCCCTCCTAGAAAAACTACAAAAATAAAGAGGACTACCTAGCAAAAAAAGAAGGACAACTTAGCAAACTAAAAAAGAATCCTTTTAGAAAACTATTGATGAGGGAGAGTGAGAATATTCTTCAATCATTACAAAATCACCATAAAGGTATATTCTCTCTCCTCCATGTGTGTGCAGCCCAAAAAGTCGTCTCCTCCTCCAAAGATGCTTCCAAGTGTCTCTTTAGCAAAAGATGGGGTGTGGTGGGTACACTCCCTTGGGCTAGGCTCCTCTTAAGCCTTTCATTCATCTAGAAGGGTGATAACCTCAAAAGAGGAGGTGCCACTAGTAAACCTATAAAATAAACACACACAAAAAGTTAAAACTAATCACAAAGAGAAATGGTAAATAAATTAAAAGAAAGTCGGTAAGAGGTCTCTCATTTGGTCATGATCCTAGTGATCCTTCTAGGAAGAGCCTATCTTTCCTCATGAGGAGTCATGGAATCATCAGGTTAAAAAGACTATATTTATTCATTTTTAAAGTTTGAGGACTAAAATGTATGGGATAATGACGAGTTCCAATTTAGCATCCAAGTTTAAGTACTACAAACATATTTAACTCAATTTATAAATAATCCTAGAAAGGAAAATACACTTTTTAAAAATTTATTTTAAATATTAACATTTAAAAATTACAAGTGTAATTGTACATTTATATTTTTAATATTTAAAAAAATATAAGTTTAAAACATGTATTTTTTAATTTAAATTAAAAAATAAAATTAATTTTAATATTTACGTGGATTGGTTTGATATATACATTCTACAAAATTATTTTAACAAATATATATAAGTTGTAGTTAGACTAAATTACTAATTTGGTCACATTTTGGAGATATACAACATTGTTCCATTTTAAAAAAATTAGACTCAATTGAATCAAAATTTCAAATATATAAATTGAATTCAAGACATTGTCATATCGTACTGATACTAACACGTATTACTAATATTGACATGTATCTTTGACATTGCCATGTGGTACGATAAGGACCTCACTCATAAAAAAATAATAACATAAAAAAACAAAAAAACAAATTAAAAAAAATATCACGAAATGACACTAACATGTACAAATACAACTATAATGTCAATATAATAAAAATGACCTAATTAATTGATTTTAAAAAAAATTAGGAATAATTGAAAAAAATATAACCGAAGCAAATTGAATAATTGAAACAAAAAAGATTTTAAGTTTAGTTTTTTTCACTTTGGTGTTAAATAGAGGCGACTGATAAGACTAGATGTGGAAACTTAATTAATTTCTTCTTCTTGATCGAACAAAAATGATAACCTAAGAAATTTGAAGGGCGTCTCTCTTCTTGGAATTTGATAGAAGAGGAGGTGGAGTAGCAACTTTTAGTGGTGGCAGCTTGTCGACAACAGCTTCTTCAATAACTGTTGATGTCTCACTAGGATACTTCACATCACGTTGTGCAATGGGATCTAGGTCTAGGTCGACGACCAAGGTTAAGTTAGATAGGAATGATGAAGGTAGGAAAGGTTTAAATATGTTTGAGATAGGGTGAAATAGTGTTTAGGATGACATGGCCAAGATCTATAGTGTGTGGATGGTGAAATGATTGGTAGAATCTTCTCTCATCTTTTATGGGGAAACTCTTCAAATTAGATATTGAATTTATCACTATAATATAATTTCAATATGAAGAATTAATTCCTCTTAGTTCTTTAGAATTTTAATATTGAGAAATTGGTATAAATATTTTTCAACACTTAAATTTCGTCCATATTGTTAAAAATAATGAATCAAATAAAGAAAAATATATTATATAAAAACATAAAAAAAAAAGATTTCAAACAACCATGCTCAAATATATTACAAAAAGAATTACATTATTGAATTCAAACAATAGAAGAATATCTTTTTGTAATAAAAATAAATATATTTACTTAATTTTAAAAACTCTAAAAATATCATTAAATAAAATTTTATAATTTATTATATCTTAAACTAGCTCTTTCCATTTGTACTCATATTTTTGAAATTTAAATAGTACAGTGTGTGTGTGTGTGTGTATATATATATATATATATATATATATATATATATATATATATATATATATATATATTATAAAAGAATGATTTAAAAAGTATTAAAAAAATTGTATGTGTTAATTATTTAATAGATAAATATTTATTAAAAGACAAAAATAATTAAAAATTATAAAAGAGGCAAATAGAAAAATAGTTATTCTTTTTTATTTGAAGATAAAATTTTCAAATAAAAGATGACACTAAACATTGTTAAACATATATGTTCCTTTTTATATAATTGAATACATTCAAAAGTAAAAATATTAAATAAAATAATATAATAGTTTAAAATAAATAAAAAAAGCTTTACTTTCAATAAACGTGATTTATTAATTAAAAAAAAACAAAGTAATAAACCCACTGAATACCCACTTACACAACTTTCTCTCCTATAAATAAACCCACGATCTTGTTCAGGTTCCTACTGACCTGTATTTATCAAACCTGGGACTCAAATATAAAATAGGAGAAAATGTTGTGGAGTGCTGGGATACAGAGTATGCTATGGAGAGGAAAATAATGTATATTATATTATGAGTTTGAAAGATCTTCTAGGCTTTTTTATTTTTGAATCTTGGGCTTAGGAAATACAACTCACCTTCTTCAGACTAATTTTGGATAGATTCAATTAGTTCTTTGTATAATATTTAGCCTAAGACTATTAATTGCTTTTTCTTTTTTCTTTTCTTTATTAGCAATGAAAAACATATTGAATGAAACATTTGGATACTTCAACCCATATACACACTTAAAACAAGGACACAAAATAAAAAGATACAATATATTTATAACAAGTAGAAGTTATATCAAGGACCCAAAACCTTACACACATGTAACAAGACAAATCAAATTAACTTATACATCATTATTATTCTAAAGTTGTCCAAAAAAAGTCATCATGTACGTCAACCATTCTTTTCACGATTTTGTTATAACCTGATTTGAATATATATATATATATATATATATATATATATATATATATATATATATATATATATATATAAATTAATCAGTGTGATTATCTTTCCAAACATATCTATCTTCCTTATCCATAGCCAAGACACAATCAGACAACTCATGTAAAAAAATAGTAATTTTTTATTTAAATTGTTAGAATTATTTTTTTATTGTTATAAAATTTGTTATTTCTTGCTCAATATTAGTTAGGATTTTTCTGAATAATGTTGGAGAGATTACTTTTAGAAAATGTGAATTAGATTTTTTCAACTAACATCTATCATGATTTTTTTGTCAATATTTGTAATAATCTCTATTAACATTGACACAAATGTTATTATTTGTCAATGTGTTATACTTTTTTTACCATTGTCGATTGAGAAAAGTTTTTCAGTCGACTAATAAAAAAGTTGACGAAAAACTTCAAACCATGAACATTATAAAATAAATTTATTGAAGTCTACTTAAATAATTGTTATCAACATCAACTAAAAACAATTTCGATTTACATCAATACAAATATCAGAAAAAAATATTAACGAACATTAATAAAAATAGGTAATATCAACTAAGATTGACTAAAAATAATCATTAATATTGATATATTTGAATTATTGACAATGATTTAATATTTGATTTTTTTTCATTTACTAATAATTGAAATATAATGAAAAATATTAAATTTGATTCACTGGGACATGTGAAGGAAAAGATTATAATAAAATAAAATAATATCATTATAAAGAGGGAGATATGAATAGAAACGTGAAAAAGTTGCACCTCTTATGTTCATCTTCTTTCATGCCACACTCCCACCAAAACCATCCTCCCTCAATCTTCCTTTCCCAATTTCATTCTCTCATCTATTTAAAAATTGATGTTAATGATCATTTTAGATCGATCGGATTTCAAAATAGAGTAAGTTTCTATTTACATTATTATAATCCCTTCTTCTTGAGTAGCATAATTTTATTTTTGGACAAGTTATTTGGAAGCTGGTAAAGATTTAAAAATACTGCTATTTTAAATTTATAGTAACAATGAAATGATTGTGATAAGAGCTTGTGGTATTGAATGTTGTTGTGGAACAATTTAGTTATGTGGAGGCCAATTAAATTGTTTGGTTTTGGATGTTTTAGATGTTGATCTTTGCTTATCCTTTTTAATACGAGTGATTTGATATGTTTTATTTTGTGATGATGATGATGATGATGATGAGAGTGTGCTAAAGGGTGGGTAATTGAACTTGTTTGATTGAATTATCTTATTGAAATGTGATGGGGTAACATATGTTGATTTGAGTATGATGTAAGTGCACTGGTAGTATCCGAGACAATTTTGAACTAAATAAAAAGGCGATCCACTCCGAGATTAGAAGTAAAAAAAGTTTATTAATCACTCTTATCTCTCAATTATATCACACAAGAACACCTAAGAAATAGAGACTGTGAGAATAACATGTAAAATGCTTCATAAAATAACAACTATTAACAGAAGATAGCGAAAAGACAAATATGCATAACAAAATGATGTTTCTAAAACCTTGTTGTAAACAAAGGTGTCTTTCAAATACTAACTTGCATGCCCATATGATATGATTGAAGAGATGGTCAACATGGTTTTCCCATTTGAAAAAGTGTGATGAACTGCGTGCAGAGATGAAGAAAGCATCCTATATTTTCAAATAACAATGAAGGAAAGTTTGAAGAGGTAGGGAGTTTGTGCATTTGAGCATGCTTGCCATGGCAGAAGGAAACACTGCGATGGTGCCAGTGCGAGAGACGAAACAAAGAAAACAGACTATTAGGACATGACATCCAGAAGGAGTTGTCTTGTCTTGATAATTCTGAACTACCACCACCACAACTTTAGTCTTCTGGCCGACCACAGAGATAACAAAGAAAGTTATTGATTGGCCCATTCATTGGAATTATGTACTAGTGGTGGGGCTGCACCATTGTGGGTTACACTTCACTTGGAACTGTGTCTGAGATCAAAATAATTGGCTTAATACACATGCAACTCAGGAATTCTAGAACTCACATTTTCCTCACATTCTTGTGACTTGGAATGGAGCTTTCGTATTTGCCATTATATTACACCCTGCAATGCTGAGAAACTAGTGCCAAATATTCATCACTCACAAAGATTGGATATGAAATGTAGGTACTTTTTTTTTTTTTTAAACTTGGATCATGTATTTGAGGTGTGCTGCAACAAACACATTCTCTAATATTATTTCCAAGACATACACTCGATCTTATTGAACAAAACAAGAGACTTTAAAAACTGTGATTGTCGATAAATTTACTAATGAAATAGTGTATTAAAGGGTGTTTTCTTACCATTTACCTTTACAGTTATATTTTTGTCATGTTTTGCTGTGGTATGTTGGACAACATTATTTAAACAGAGTTTCACATATACATTGTTTTCATGGCGTATATATCAATTTGTTTTTAAGATTGTTAAAGTGTGTCAAGCTAGAGATGGGTTCGCGTGCATGAATTTGTATCTCGTGGGTATGTTACAGTGCAAATTTTTCAGTATATATTCTCTTGAACCTGCTGGAATGGATCTAGTTAATGTTCTATCGAAAACAACCTTGTCATAACATCACGCGTAAGTCTTTGGAACAGTACATACTGATGAAAGATAATTGGCGTTGTTTTCAGCATCAACGTCTACACCAACATATATATATTAGCCCTTCATTGCATATTGTACAGTCGGAGAGCAAAATCCAAGTTCAGTTTGTGATATTTTGCTCAGTTTCCATGCTTTCAGTTTTAATTTGGCTCAAAATTTTGGGTTTTAGATTCTTATGTGCTCATAGGTCAGTCTTTGATATGGAAACTGTACTTCATGATTGGCGTTGAGGCTTCTTGGTTTCTGTTTGAATAATTATGTGAGAGAAATATAGTCTCTATTCCTTCTTTAATTCCACAGGAAACAAACAAGATACAGCTAACAAGAGAGATCCTTGTAAACTAATATAATATTGGAAATAAAGGAAAGAATTATATTTTGTATGGTTCTAAATCAAGCCGTAAAGGTAGATGATGTAAAAAAATATTATAATTGTATCATGGATTTAAAATCAAACGGTTAACTAACAAAGTACGGTTTAATATTTACTTTTTAGGGTTTTGGACGTGGAAATTGAAAAAGTGAAAACAGAGATAAATGAAGTTATTTAAATGAAATAAAAGGAAAGTAAAATATATTTTATTTATTATTTTAACTATTTATTTTATTACAATGGCAATGTTTTAATATTTAACTTTGATTTTTATGCATACTTTAAACTTTTATTTCTCATCACATAAAAGCAAAAGAAAATTATTACTCTTATAAAGGACCAAAGGAATAAAAAAACTAAATGTACAACCGTTGGGAAAATATTAGGGTGACAAAATGGGTCTCGAAGATTTCAATCCGTCAATCCGTTTTAATCCAACTCGTCTAGTTTGTTATTTTGACAAGTCAAAATACGAGTTAGATTATCCTGATTCGTTATTATTTTTTAAAATTAAAAATTAAAATAAAATATAGTTAAAAAGTTTAATTTTTTTATATTATATTTTTCAAAAATGTAAATATATAATAGTATTATAATTTAAATCATTAACACTTACAAATTAATTTTTAATTATTAATTATAATAGAATAATTTAACATGTAAATATATTTAATTTATCTAGTTAAAAATATTAATTTATTAATTAAAAATTTTAAAAAATATTTTATATGATTAAATATATTTTTATATTAATTTATAGGTATATAAATAAAATTAAAAAATTTGTAAACAAATTTAAAAACAAAAAGAAATTACAAAAAAGTGACAGACCATACTAGTCCGGTCCGTTAACATGTCCTATAAGAAAAAGGTTATCATCATTGATTCATTTTTATTTGATAACTCAACCTCATCCAACCCATTTTTTTTGACTGTCAATACGGGTCGGGTCAATGTAGTTTTGCTAAATGTATGGCTCCGTTGTTTTTTTTTTCTACGATGTTCAGGGTAGAACACGAAGCAAGCAAGGGGTGAAAAATAAAATAATTAGGTTCAAAACTAAATAAGGTTAACATAGTGACAATGAAAGATATTTTATATAGTTTAGTTTTCTCTAAAATTAAATCATCTGAATTTGTAAAAAAATAGACGTAAAAGAATGTTTCGTATACGGTATTTCTTTCACTAATAAAGCTAAAAAAATAGAAGAAAGATAGAAACATTATTTATGCCTGAACTTGACAAGATATAAAGCACACTTATCTTTATTAAAGTCAACAAAAGGAAAAAGATCAGGAGAACAAACATTCTCCATTATTACCAAACTTACTGTGCTATCTCAAAAAAAGCAACTTTCTGCTTTTCTGCCAAGGTGCCATGGTGGGATATACATAAAGTGACCAATGAAAACTTGAACTTTATGTTCTTACTCTATCGGGAAGACTTGACTTATATATGTAAGATCAAGATGTTGATTCAATTCTCAAATTATCAATCACTAATTATCACCGTATTTTTATAATTATTCTAATATTTTATTAAAAAAATAGATAGATATATATATATATATATATATATATATATATATATTTGAAACAAAGAGTGCCTTAAATTTTATAAAGAAAGTATTAATAGATGAAAGTATATCGTTTTTAATATTTTAGAAAAATGAAAAGTATTTTTGAATCTATTAAATTGGAAGGATAATAGATAGTGGTGGACATTGTGAAGGCTTTAATGTTTTCTATATTTGGAGTGATGAACATAGATTTAAAGAGGTTGTGTTGTAAGAGTTCAACCAAAGAGAGAAGAAAAGTTAGCCTTATGTTCACAACTACTTTTTACTCCTCCGATATGAAAAAGGTCAAGGCTCCTTGCGAAAGCAATCATTTTCACAGAAATTTTTGGTTGAAAGTTGAAACCCTAAAAGACGTAACTTCAGAAACAAAAATAACAGATTGTCATGTCTCACGTTTATATTGAAGATAATTTTAAAAATATTCCTCACCATAATTCTAAATTTAAAATAGGAATTATTTTTTTTTTTTTGTGCTTTACATTGTCACGGTTTTGGAAGATGAATGTCACTTTGTATAGTTTTTTATATATGAAATGAAAATATATATTTTGCTACTGGTCTATGTTATTTTATTTTTTATCTTTTAATACAAATTTTATTTAATGACAGAAATTTCTAGTATAAACTATTTAGAAAATTATTTATTTTTTTTTAGATTTTTAAATTATTAATTTTTAAATCGGTCATTAATTAACATTTATATATCTTAATCACATACTCAATTTAAACTCAAATATAAATAAAGTTAACTAATATTTGTGCTAGTTATGAAATTTTACTAACTAAACAAATTAATTATATAAGTAACATTAAAAAAATATTTTTTTCCTAAATTGGCATCCATTTAGTACAAAGAGTAAGTCATATTTAGGGATGTCAACGGGGTGGGTAGGGTAAGAGTGGGTAGTAGCTCCATCGTACCCTATCTGTTTGATAAATATTTGTCTCGTATCCGTATCTATATGCGGATATCCATTATGTGGGTACTTTTTTTAATATTCATGGATATCCACGGATACTCGCGGATATTTACAAAAGAAAAATGTAATATGTAACAACATATTTTAACCATAAATTCAAATAAAAATACAATGCATAACATTTATAAATTTCAAACAAAGTGAAAATAATCCATTTAAATAGTGTTAAATAACAGTTTACAAAAAACTTGATATTTTTTAAAACCAATTGATAAAAAATAACTCATTTAAAATTGATGTGTTAATGTTATAATCATTTTTTTCTTAATTTTTTAAATTTAAATTAGAGTATAGCGGGTATCCACGAGTACGGATACTATGATACATGTACCCGCCCCATTAACATGCGGGTATAAAAAATATCCGTACTCGTTACTTGCGGGCATCCATTTACAATATTCACTTCCTACTCATTGCAAGTTTTATCCACGGATACCTGCGGGTACGGATTTGTTTTACATTCCTAGTCATACTCATTCCTAAATTGGCATCCCTTAGTACAAGGAATAGTCATACTCATCGGCATGAGAAATATTTTAACCCCTAAAATGTGGAATTGGTCTAACGGACCAGCTCACTGACCCATTGAAAAAACGCGGAGCAAGTCAAAATATTAAGTCTGTTGCCCTGGAAAAGCCAGGTCTATATAACTCGCAGCTCGTGTGGGTCAAATGTGTTAGGAAATCACGCACTAAAAATAATAATCTCTTCAAGCGGAAGCACACCCAAAAATAAGAGCAGAAAAATAAATACAAGCACACAGAAAATTTAACGTGGTTCGGCACCTCAAAGCCTACATCTACAAATACTCAATAAGAAGTATTATCACTCAAGTGCAATTTTTCGAGCAAAAATTGCAAACCTTCTTACAATTTTTTATGGACCAAAACTGCAAACCCTTCATAATGCAATTTTTTGTGGACCAAAATTGCAAACCCTTCATAGTGCAATTTTTCTGGCAAAAACTGCAAACCTTCCAATGACACACAACTACCCAAGCCCCTCATACACCCAAGAGACCTATTGAGTTGTGGTGACAACTCCAAAACCAACTCTTTACTTTTATAATACTTTTATGTTGTTCTCTTCTTCACATTACTCAATGTGGGACTTTGGTGAATACTCACTTGAGAACCAACAAAATGCGGGGCGGACTAGCCTATGGCCCGTGGCCCGCATAAAAAAAACTTGCATTTATGCATGTTGGTTACTTTTCTTGTAGACTTCTGCATGTACGTTCCAAATTTTTGTATGAGTGGAAAACAAGTGTTATGCATTTCTAAATGTGCTTTAAAGTACGAATATGGATATGATGAAAATGTTGGATTATCAATTTATTATTCAAATTCTGAAACCCAAAGTTTTTACTTAATTTTGTGAATTTATTAAAGTTTTCCAATTTATTGAATATTGGAAGTTTTATCGTAAGAACTTAAAAAAATCGAGCAATCTCATAGGCCCATGTTTGAGCCCACATTTTTAAAGTAGGGCGAGCCTAAACGGGTTGAGCTGCCTTGCATTGCCACCTGTACCTCTTATTAATTTTATCACTTAAATAATTAAAGTCAATTAATAATATAAGAATAAAATTTATTATAATAGGATAATATATAATTTTAGTTTCAACTATGACTCAAAATTAGATTTCATCTCTTTTACAAACTTTGACGTAATTTGATCGTCAAACTTAAAAAAAAATGAATGGATGTGGTCTTCATGACCGAATGACATCAAGGATTTGCTTATGTGGCAAACAGTGTTACCACGTATGTTGTAAAATGTGTGTCCAATCAGAATGTGAGCATTCACGTGGCTGCATCATTTGTCATGTCAATAAATCTTTAACGTTGTTTGATCACAAGCATTCCATTCATTCACTAATAAAGTTTGAGGGTGAAAATGATTCAAAGTTTGGGATTGAGACAAAATATAATTTGACGTAGGAATTAAAAACATATTGAAACTTTTAAAAAAATTAAATTTTTTTACTTTTTATTATATGTAAAAAGAACATGTCTTAATCTTTTTAAAACAATTATCAAAATTTGCTCCGATGAGCTTAATTTAATTTTAAATAACTAAAATAATAAGTAATATTCATATTGATATCTAAAATAATAAAAATTATTACAAAAATTAGATTTTATATCAATAAAATAAAATAGAATGATGTAATATATATATATATATATATATATATATATATTAATAGATATGTTTTTACCAATTAACCGTAAAATTAGGTATTATTACATATATTTTTGTTAGTTAATTATAAAATAATTATTTATGTTAATATTATTCTTTGTTGAAGTATAACTAAACTTATCTGGTTGGTTGGTTGTTTCAAAAACATAATGGACCTATGATTTTTTTTTAACACAACCATGACTATATAATTTGACTTAAGAATCAACATTGATAATGGTTACATTTTTTAAATATTTATTTTTGGTGTAGTATTAAATGAATTGATTTTTATCTTAATATAAAATGAATTTTTAAGTTAGTTCAAAATAGATTTTATATTAATATTGTTCTTTGGTCGAAGAGTAACTAAACCTATTGGTTTGGTTGTTTCGAAAATGAAAACGTTTTTTTTCCCCTTTTTTCTTTATCCTTTATCGAAATATAAATAATGTTAAAATTTTATTATTTGGAATTTTTGTATAGAAATACATGGTAGTGATACTTTGTACTTATAATATTGAACAAATATTTAAATTGTGTAACAATATAAAAGAAACAAAAAATAAGTTAAGAAACATACGAAATTACAAAAAAATAAAATAAAATAAAATAAAATTTAAATTTAAATTTTTTTATTTTTTATTTTTATTCTATATTTTTATAAGTAATAAAATATTTGTTACACTTTTTTCAATTTATATTTTATATTGCATATGTAGAATATATATATATATATATATATATATATATATATATATATATATATATATATGTGTGTGTAATATATCTTTACTATTCAAAATCATCTAATATTAATTAGATACATATCATTCCTTTTAATTGTAAAAGGTTAAATATGTTTTTAATGCTTTCATTTAATTTCCACCTTAAATTGGATTTCATTCTAGTTCTAAACTTTTAATCATTTTCATTCTCAAGCTTTATTAATAATGAATGTAGTCTTTGTCACTAAAGGTAAAAGATTTATTAACGTGACAAATGATATTGTCACATGTGTGTCCACGTGTTGATGTGTATACACATTTGTCAATAGATGGATACATATGTGACAACGTCATTTTTCACATCAACAAACATTTAACGTTTTGGGTTTTGGTGATGAGGACTACATCCATGCATTTTTTAAGTTTTGTGATCAAAATTTGTGACAGAAACAAAATCCAATTTTATGTTAGTTTATAGAATAAAATCATATTCAACCCTTTATAATATTATTAATTATAAGTAATTAATTTAAGGTTTAATTAGTCGAATAATATTTACTTTTGTTTAGATGTGTTACTTTTGTACTCATTTTTTAAAATATGTCAATTGACACATCTTTAATACCGAGTACCAAATTGATACATCTAAACCAAACAGACACATATAAACGAAAATGAATATCATATGACTAATTAAACCTTAATTTAATCACTTTTGTTGATCTTGATAATTAATTTACTTTTTATAATATTGGCTTATCTATATGACATAAAAGGTACTATTATGTTATTCGTTTATTCTTTTATTATCCTTTAACGTTTTTTTTATCAAAACCAAAATAACTTCTTTTTTTAAAATTTTTTTACATAAATTTAATTAAAATTTATTTATTATATCCATTCTAATTTTTTCAATTCAATATATATTTATATAATTTTATTTATTTATATTATAATTAATTTATTAATTATTAATTATTATAATGGTATAACAGAAAATAAAATTATATTATCTTAAAATTTTTAAAAAATTAAATAAAAAAGTGAGTATTAAAAAATTATAAAAAGTAATAAATATGTGATGACTGCATGAATGAAATAGATCTTCATTGGTTTTATTTGTCATAAAATAGATTTTACTTTACTTTTAATTAATACTTTCGATTATAAATTTTTGCAATAATAAAGTAGGTACAAATAGCAGTTATTGTATGTGAGTCTATTAAGTCCAATATAGATAAAAGGTATGATAGTAGAAAATACAGGAGATAACACGCATTTGTGCCACTTTTTCTAGCCCAAAAAATTACATGGTTAGCGATCATCATAAGAAGCAAGCATGGAGCAAATATGGAATGAATATTTCACCTTTAACATCTGATCAATGTGAAAAATAAGCAAGTTGAAGGCACATAGTCTAGATTCACCTTTGGCGCCATAAATCAAAGGAGGATACCGAGATGTAATTTGAATTTTCCCTCCTTTTGGTGTAGTCCATACATCTATAAATTGGAATTCCATTTTGTTTTTCACATTGAATTTGAATGAGAAGTGTTGTTCGTCTACTACATTATTTAGAGAAAACGTTTTATTATTCTTGTTTGTTTATAAACTCCCTTAAAATTTTAAAAGTGTTTTTCTCACTTGTCTTCATTCTTAGTTTTACTCATATTCATTCTCTTTATTTAGCTTATTTCTTCGTTTTTACTATTATTGTTTGTCTTTGAACATTTTCTAAGTTTTGTACTATGTAAGTTTGTATCAAGTTCTTAAGTATCTAGAGAGTTTATTCTATTTCACTTTATACTTAGACTCAAGAATTTAATATTGGGGTTAAATGTGTTTTTGGTCCCTTAACTTTTAATAAAGGTGAGAATCAGTTATTCTTCAAAATTTTGGACCAATTTAGTCCCTCATACTTAAAAATATGTAAATTTAGTTATTTTAACTAAATTTTGTTAAATTTATTTGATGTTTTAAATATGTTTCTCAGCTAACATTAAAGGAAAAATGTGTCAAACTGTATAAACAAATCAAATACTATCATGAAACGCATTTGAAAGGTCAAATAAACTTAATAAAATTTGGTTAAAATGACTAACTCCACACATTTCTAAAGTTGGAGGTCTGAATTGGGTCAATGTTTCAAAGATGGACTAATTCTTCCAATTTTCACTCAAAGGGACCAAAAATATATTTAACCTAATTCTTGAAAAGTTAACACTTTTTCTCTATAATAAATGACAAAATAAAGAGCATATTGACTTACCTTACACGAAACAAAGTCAAGTGATATACACTTAAAGAATGCTAATTTACTTGTCTTCTAACCTTGTTTGTTTTTAGATTTTTATTTCGTGCTCTTTTACTAGATACAAAATGTCAAAGTAATTTAACACTCATGAAATTTAATTAATTAATTAATTAATAAATGTGGATACTGGGAGCCTTGATGACATTTAATATTGATTAATGTAATGTGGATGACAACGGGGCAGGGCGGGTATGGGTTTCATTATCCCATACCCATCCCTATAGAAAAAATTCATCCCTATCCCCATCCCCAAACCTAACGGGTATCAAACTTTTTTTCCATCCCCATCCCCACCGAGTAATGGGTATAATCTCGTACCCATACCCATACCCGTTTTCTTACTACTTCAATATCAATTTTAATTATTTTTTATAAAATAATAAAAAATTACGGTAAAGGAAACATAATATTATCAAATATAGGAGGATGTTTATTTCTTTGATATCAAATACTTTTAAATAAATTATAATTGTTTACATTTTATATTAGAATACCAAATAAAATTTCATCAAAACCAAAACATTTATTAAATTTGCAAACTGCAAAAACCTAGTTGATACAAATTAAAAATATCTTTAAAAAAATATAAAAGGAAAAAAATATTCAAATTAAAATATATTTTAAATGTTTGTTTAATTGAATTTTTAAAATTTTAATGAATCTCTTTTTTATACACTAATAAAAGTTATAATACATCACTTGATCAAAATGACGCAAAGAACAAATAATAAACATAATACTAAAATTTTGACATAGATCTTATACCTTTTGAACTTCAATGTATGTTGGATGGTGGTAAAAAAAATTCATGTCAATTACATAAAATGTTTATATTATAGTAAATAAACATTATTTATACAATTATAGTGAAAAATTACAGTATAATTGATAATGAGTTAGAAAATAAAAATAATTAGATAAAATATATCGAAATAATATTGTACATGATTAAAATAAACAAAAAATAAAAATATTAAAAAATTAACAAATGTGTGTCTTAGAAAGAAGTTGAGAGACTATCGAAAGAAATCGCAAAAAGAAAAACAAATGTATAAGTAAAGGTATAATAAGATAAAAAATACCTTAGAGATCTAAGAAAACTTTTTAAATATCAACATATATACTCAATGGTTGAGAAACAACGAAAATTGTTTTAGCGAAACAAAAGTTCTTCAAATGAAACAAAAATTAATAACAATAAGTAAAGAATTTTTTATATATTACCTAGTAAAATGAAATGTTTATGCTATTAAACACCTAAATTGAGAGTATTAAACATTCTCATGTGAAAATAAAATATATGATAAATAAAAATATTAAAAAATAATAAAAATATTCAAATATGAGACATAATTTTTTTTTAATTCACATACATCATTTTAACATAATTACATAAAGGTTATGATAAGATGAAAAATGTATTGGAGATGCGAATGAGTTTCATGACAAACCAAATAATTAGAAAAAATAAAAAATAATATATATATATATATATATGGTTACTTAATTAATTATGAATATTTTAATAATTTAAACGGAGATAGAGATATGACCTGGACGAGTATTATGGAGGGGATATGTACATCCCCATCCCCATCCTCATACCCAATTGAAAAATTTGGGGATTCCCCATACCTATACCCATACCCAGTCAATGCGAGGATTCCCCTTCAAAACGGGGACGAGTTCGGACAATACCCACGAGGACGGGTTTATTTGCCATCTCTACTAGCTCAAGTGATTGAGAGTACTATGATTATGTGAGAGGACTTGGGTTCAAGTCCTATGTGTTGGATCATGATGAGTGATAATATAATCATAGAATTATATAAATTATCATGAAACATGAATTGGTTGAATTGTTATCCATTGATTTAACATTTGGCATGGTATGGGTTCAAACCTTGGTGAACCTAAATTAAACTTTCTTTTTTTGCTAAAATTTCCTTTGGCATGAAGGTAAAAGGGCAAGGAAACCCTAGCAGCCAAGGGGGCTAGAAAACCATCATAGAATTGCCTATGAATGACAATTAAACTCAAGTTTAATGGTATTTTTGTTTTATACTATTTACCTCTCATTAAGACCACAATTAGTGACCAATTAAGAGAAAAAAAGAGTGGTTTAGGGACTGTTATTGTTGCATAGCCATAGGTATACGAAAATTGAGAGTGTAAGGTGAGGATTGAGGGAAGTAAGGAGCTACATTGAGATAGAGTCAAAGGAACATCATTGGTGATCAAGAGGGAACTCACAACAAGTCCAAAAATAAGCTAAGGAAACCAGGTTAGGGGAGTTTAACACGTTAGAATTATATGCTTGGGTTTGAATTGCATGACATATGTTGAATTGTATGAGTGTCGTTCGTTTCTGGTTGAAATTTCGTATTTCTGGAAAATTTCCAAAAATCGCCTAACGGGCTGTTCATAGCCACCAGGCGGCACATGCACTTTGGCTTATTTATAGGTTCCTGAAGAGGAATCGCCTGGCAGTAAGCTCCGGACCGCCAGGCGACACATACTAGTTTTACCTAATTTATAGGTTTTTATGAAGGGCATGTTGATGGTGATTGACCTGCTAAGTGACACGAACCATTTTGGTTCAATTTTGATATTTTCTGGGTTCTGGGAGGATTTTGATTGGAAGGAAAGTCAGTTTAAGTCGTGAAGGGATGAATTACAGTCAAATTTCACTGAGTTTTCGCCTAATTGAGGACTAAAGATGATGGAACAATGTTAACATGTTTTTAGGGGTTGACAGATTTGGGAATTTTGTGGATTGGAGTACCTTTATTGTGTAATTGCATTATAATCCTTGCTGGCGAGTGTTGAGCTGGGGTTGGCGAGTGTTACCAGTGTGAGTGTGCTGGTTGTGGCTAGTACGGATAGGTCCAAATAGATTGCCCTCCTCGGTAGTAGTTGACGAGTTTGGTAGTCTTGGGACGTTGCAAACTATGTTCGTATTTGGGAACTCCACCTGGCGTTACAATGTATGATCCGTAGCAATGGTTTCTCGCACATGCTCTATCGGTTGTGGCCGATAGGTATGGCAACAAGTCACCTTGAGGTAATCACTAGAAGATGTAGGACACAATTCACATGGTTGTGGCCATATGGTGTGGAAATAAAGAAAGGAAACTGTTCTTGTTGAGAATGCTATGTCATATATAAATGTGTTATATATATATATATATATATATATGATTAATCTCACCCTATCTGCTTGTGTTTGGCGATGATTATGTGCTCGGTACACGTGAGCAGATGATGTTGTTGCAAGTGGATCTAGTGAGGCTTAGCTTTGGAGCGGGGATAGTTGGGGGAGTTTTATGTTTTATGATTTTGGAATAAATTGTAAACACCTATGGATGTTTTAAATTTCCCATGTTTTGGGAAATGATGTTATATTCAATGACACACAATTATGGTTTTCTTTATTTTATTATTTCAATCTGTATTATCCTGACGGGATGTTACCGTAATCATCAAGGCAAACATCACCTCCCATATCTTGACATAAAGTATCTTTGATGATAGACCTTGAAGTCTAAAAAATGAGGGAGGCCATAAAGGATGATACCATAAGAGAAATTATGATAAGGTTACAAAGACTGAAGACTCCTAATGGTATGTTTGGATAAGACAATTTTTCAAGAGGGTGATTCATTTATTTGGAGAATTTGAAATTCTTTATAATGAAATGCTTTGTTTGGATAGAGAAATTAAAAAGCATTTAAAATGCATGCATTTTTTGAAGTATTTCAATTAGCTAAATTAAAAGGAATTCAAATACCCTAAAAAAATGTGGAATTTGAAATTCCTCTCACTCAACCTCATAATTTGGACTCAACCCCAAACGGACCCGTCAAACCCGACAACCATGACAGGCTAGGCTGGCCAGACACTCCAAACAGATCATATCGACCTGACAACACAAACAGGTCGAGCAAGCCCAATGACCTACTCAGGTTTGGCGAGTCAGATGACCTAGAGGTGTCGGGCAGGCCTGATGATGCAGACGTGTCGGACAAGCCCAACGACCCAACTAACCCATTGACCCGACAAGCCTGATCGACCCGATGACCTAATCAAGCCTGACTGACCTAACAACCTAGACAGCCCCGACCAGTTCGATGACCCGAGCGATACCAACCGGCCTGGTGACCTTGTCAGGTCAGGTCGGCCCAATGACATAGACTTGTCGGATATGCCCAATGACACAAACATACCCGACAACCCAGATGAGTTAGCAGGCCCGACAACCTAGATGAGTCAGCAGACCCGACAACCTAGATGGGTCGGGCAGGCCCAATGATCTAATAGGTCCAAGTCAGGCCAACGATCTAGACAGGTTCGTTCGGGCTGGGTTGACGAACTTGACAAGCATGACCTGCCCATATGGGCGGTCAGGCTAATCAGGCTTATTTGGATCGTCGAGCCGACCCATCCTAGCCCGTTTGGGTTTTACGACCTAGTTGAGTCGTCGGGTCAGCCCGACCCATCTGGGTCGTCGAGCCCGTTTCTAAATTTATCATGAACTCAAAACATAATTAAGTCTAAAATAAATATTTTTAAAATGAAATTTTATCTCATAAGAAATTCAATTATTTTATCCAAACAAGAAATTGAAATGTAAGGTATTTTAATTTCTTTATTCGAACAAGTTATTTAGAAAATGAAGGGAATTTAATTGCAAGCAATTCAAATACAATACATTTCAATTTCTCAGAATTGTTGAAATGCTTCATCCAAACACAAGGTAAAGGTTAAATGGTAATGGAAGGATGTGGAACACAAGGTACCATGCAAGAGAAATTATAGGACGTTTTGGCATGTAACTTGTTTAGTTTCTAAATCCACTCTTTATAACTATCAAGAGATGGATGAAAAATATAAATAGGTTGCTTTTGTACAAATTGTGGAAATAATACATACATTATCAGAATGCCGCAAAAACAAAAAAATGAGTAATCCAGTGATTGTTGCAATTTGGGTCACCACTCTCATTAATTTATTTTAGAAGTTCCTTTACTTTCCTTGGTGATTTAGTTTATGCAATCTACTTCGCGTTATTTACATTTGATTACAATTGTTGCCTCCATACACATCATTCCTTCACTCACCATCTTAATTCATACTTTATCCATTGAAAACCAAAAATAAACAAAAGAGGATTGTGTTAGGTTGGACATGTACGAAATCTTAATTAACATTCATGTGAAAATGAGATCGAATTCCTTAAGTGTTTGGATAAGACTATTTCACAACATAAGTAATTTTTACATCAAATTAGTCTTATTTGTAGAAGCTTAAAGCAAAAGACCCTAGTTAGATTTAAGAAACAAATATTTGCTAACCTTATGAAGAAAAAAATTCACATCAAGTTGATTTAATTTAAGTAATATGGATAACCTGATGGGTTATAGGGTTGTAGTCATTGAGAGATTGTGATTGTAGATATATATGTAACATTGGTCTTACACATATAAGGTATTTGACACCACTTTTACACCAAAACCTTAAGGCAATGATGTTATCGGTCTTTATTCTTATATAGTGTTTAACTTTGTCTATTCTATTCAATGTGGGACTTTTTGACTCACACTTGGACTATTCCCAACATAACCTAATAATCGAAACTGAATTATCGAGAAACAATTATAATTTTACTTTCTTTTCTTTTTATCAAAGATTTACCCTCTTTTTCTATCTTTTAAATTAAAATATAATAATATAATAAATGTTACTTAAAATTTGATAAGTATATTGAATAAAAACAAAGAAAATTCTACAATTAAGTATTTAACACCACTAAAAGTTAAAATAATTTATTTTTATAATCTAACAATAATAAATATAAAACAAAAATTTAAAATTGTTTTGATTCCAAGATTAAATATCCCTTCCTCCTTCCACCTTCCGAGACTTCTTTCAAGGACAAAATCGTGAGGGAGTCGATGCTCCAAAGTGGACAATACCTTAGATGAGGAGTGATTGATCCTAACGATGTCTTGGGATCGGAACATTGGCACCCATCGTGGGGTCGATAACTGAACCATCAGTCTCGTGGGACTGATAGTGGAACCTTCAATCCCTTAAACCCTCCATTAGGTATGATTCACTCATTCCACTTAGGCCCTCGATTGGCAGACTTATGTTCCTACCATAAAGCCAATAGTTCCACATCGCTTAGAAGTCGAAGCCTAAGGCGGCTTAAGTACCCCTTCCTCCTTCCATCCTCCGAAGTGCCTTATAAGGACAAAGTTGTGATAGAGTCGGTGCTCCAAAGAAGATAATACCTCATCTAGAGGTGTCAATTTGGCCCCTAGCCCATGGGCCAGCCCTGACCCACTCTTCATAAAGCCCCCATTTAGGGCCCCCCCGAATGAGGGAGGGCCCGACGACACGGACAAGCCCGACGAGCCGGACGGGCTCGAAAATCGGACGGGCCTAAAGACACGGACGAGCCCAATGATCCAGACAGGCCCAACGACCCGAACGGGCTTGACGACCTGTACGTGCCCGACGATCCGGACGAGTGCGACAACCAGGATGGGCTTGACAACACAAACTGGCCCAACGACCCGAATAGGCTCGATAACCCAAACATGCCCCACGACGCGCACAGGCCCGAGGACCGAAACGGGCCCGAGGACCCGAACAAGCCCGACGACACGAACGAGCCTGATGACCCGAATAGGCCTGACAACCCAGATGGGCCCGACGACTAGGACTGACCCAAGGACCCAAATAGGCCCGACGACCTGGACAGGCCCTACGACCCAGACGGGACCGACGACCCGAAAGTGCCCAATGACTCAGACGGGTTCGACGACCAGGATGGGCCCTACGACACAAACGTGCCTGACGATCCTGACGGGCTTGACGACCCGGATTGGCTTGATGACCCGAATGGGCTCGAAGAACCGGACGATCCCTACGACACAGTCGAACCTGGTCGTTGGGCTCGTTCGGGTCGTCGGGCCCGTTCGGGTCGTTGGGCATTTCTGGATCTTCGAGCCCGTCCGTGTCATCAGGCACGTCTGGGTTTTGAGCCTGTTCGGGATGTCGGGCCCGTTTGTCTTGTCGGGCCTGTCCAGGTTGTCAGGCCCGTCCTGGTCGTTGGTCTCGTCCTAGTCGTCGGACTAGTCATAGTCGTCGAGCCCGTTCGGGTCGCTCAACCGGTACGTGTCGTCGGGCCGCTCCTAGTCGTCGCGCCCGTTTGGGTCGTCGTGCTTGTTCGGGTCGTCGGGCCAGTCGGGTTGTCGGGCTCATCCAGGTCGTCAGGCCCGTTCAGTTCGTTGGGCCTTTTTGGATCATCAAGCTCGTCTGTGTCATCAGGCCCGTCCTGGTTTCGAGCCTGTTTGGATCGTCGGGCTCGTTCGTGTTGTCGGGCCTATCTTGGTTGTCGGTCCCGTCCTGATCGTCAGGCCCATCCTAGTTGTCGAGCTCATCCGGGTCGTCCGGCCTGTACGTGTCATTAAGCCCGTCCGTGTCGTTGGGCCCGTCCTAGTCGTTGTGCCCGTCCGGGTCGTCAGGCCCGTTCGGGTTGTTGGGCCTTTCTAAATCATCGACTCGTTCGAGTCGTCGTTCTTCTCGAGGTCGTCGACCCAGACTTGCCTATTCGGGTCGTCGTGCTTTTCTAGTTTGTTGGGTATGTCCCACAGATAATATATTTTAAAAAATAATATATTTTTCATGTGGAAGATGAAAGCTCATGGGTTAGTCCTGGCCCACAAGGCTTTTTGTAGGGTTTTTTACCTTGTGGGCTTCTTTGATGGGGACTTTTTTTCAATGTGGGCTTTTTTGACCCTAGCCCACATGGGTCAAGGCCAAGCCCTGTGGGCTGAGCCTAATTGACACCTCTAACCTCAATGATCATATAAGGGATGATTGATCCTAACAATGTGGGATCAGAAAATAATCCACTTAAACAACCTAAATGTATAACCATAATGATCACTTAAACTTAATTCCAACATTTTTTTTAAGAAAACAAAAACATGTCATAAAGTTTTCTTACCACCTAAAAAATTATAATTTCACATGCAATAATCAATGAAACTAAACATCCAATCTCTCTTTCCGTTAATGATGGGATTGTGACAAGTTATAAAAACATGTAAAATATAATAATTAATATAATTAAAAAAATAGCATGCAAAAAATAATCAATAGAGCAAATATAATAATAATAATAATAACAATAATAATATACTAAAGGTATATTGTGGCTTGGTTTATTTTGAATCAGTTTTAGAAATTTAAATAAAATCAAACTACTTAATCCTTAAAAAAAACTAAAAACATGTAAAAATTTTCAGTTTTTATGGTTCAAAAAATATTTATAAAATATCATGTAATTAACCTCATTTCTTAAGTGATGCGAGAAATAATTTAATGCATGAAACGAAACCAAAATTGAAATCGAATTATAATGGAAAGGATTCACATAGGTAGAAGATAACACAGGTTTCATAAGTCCACTACGTAGATGATGTGAGACAAGCGTTTTACAACCCTTATCTAACAGTACGAACAAGATTGGTTTTGTTGAATCAACCTACTACCTAGCGAAGGGTATTTAGGGATAACTTTCCGATGTTACAGTAATTACTGAAAATAATGTTGTTGCTAATTAACTACCATGTTTTTGTTTGACTATTGGGAAAAGTTATTTATGTTCTCATTTATGACTAAGATGTGTCTGCTAGTAATCTATCAGAAATATGGCATTATTGATGACATTTAGCCATATCAACGACTTTTTCACGCATACACATCATCTTTCTCTTGTAGTGAATCTCAGTGTTCATAATGGATCAGACAATCTATTCCATGATTCATCAGTCCAGTGTTCAAACTCTTCTTATGGCTTTGTGTGAATTAGCATAATGTGTGTGAATGGGTTATTAGTATACCAAGTTTACCTCACTATAATGAGTGTCGACATATTGATAAATTTTACTAGTTTCAGAGTTCTTTGACTAGATTGAAAGAAAAGACCACAACCTAATGTGAAGGTGAAACATGACAAATATTTAAAAAGATGAGAATGAAAATGAAAACCGTTGTACAATAAAAAAAATTAATAATAAATTTTTAATTATTTTAATAAAATTATATATTTCCTGTTACAGGTGGCATCAATTGTCCCGTGACAGAGGCCAAGTAGGCCGAGTCACAATCGAATCGTAGCGCTTGGACTTGTGTTACATTCTTAAGTAAAAAAAAGTTGCGTTCTGACTAATGACTATAACTTTTGACCTCGTAGTAAGCGCTCGATCCTAACAATTGGTATTAGAGTCAATTTTCACGAGTTTGATTCCTGGTGGAAAATTGTTAAAAGGGAGATTGTTATCGGTTTCAAAATTGTATCGTGGCAGAGGCTAAGTGGGTCAAATCATAAGTCCAATAGGATTCCTAGTAGGACAATTGTTGAGGGGGAGATTTTGCAGATGGCATCAATTACCCCGTGGTAGAGATCAAGTGGGTCGTGTCACAATCGAATCGTAGTGTTTGAGCTCGTATCACAATTACCCTGATTAATGGTTATAGCTTTTGTCCTAGTAGTAAGCTCTCAATCCTAATATTTCCCTACCAACAAATCTCATCCCTCGTATATAACTTTATTTACTCATTTTAACTTCTTAAATATACTATTTCCTAAATCCGTACATAAAACTTGTATATATTACAACGTTTTCCTAACATAGAAATAACATTGTCCGTAATATGAATTTACATGCAAATCATGTTATGTATGTAAAATCAAGACGTGACTTTAAATTTACTTACAAATTTATATGGGTAGGTAAATGATAAATTTATTATATATTGAAAAATATTCCGACCCTAAAGAGTCTCTTGATTATGCATTTGAACTTTCATGATAATTAATATCATCAACCGTTAGGATCAATACTTATAATACTTTAACTAGACCAATAATATCAATTGTACTATTAGCCAACTTGTTTTGGAGCATGTACAACAAAAATACTACAACTACAAAGAAATTCAGAAAATTTTCGGCTTTCATTCTTTATTTTGTTGAGAAATTGCTTTCAAAACTCATCAAGAGAGGTAAGAATAAAAGTAAAAAATAAAATAAAAAAAAAGTTATTTCATTTCATTAATATGGGTAACCAAATGAATAGTGCCATCATAAGCAATTCAATAAAAACAAAATTTAAAGAACTAAAAAACTTGATGAGTAGAGGTGTCAATTTGGCCCCTAATCCATGGATCAACCCTGACCTACTACTTTTTTATATATTTGAAGTATTTTTAATTAATAGTTTCAATTTTATTTGTTTTTTTTTATTTCCACTATTTTAAAATAGCATTGTTTGAATGTATAAATAAAATTAAAAATAGTATTTTAAAATTAATTTAACTCGTTGCATGTTTATATTTTCACATTTGAAAATGTATTCCTATTCATTGTTTACTCTAGGCAACAATTTTATAATCCTTCTTTAAACATGTATTTTTGGTTTATAGACCTTAATCTACACTAAACACTTAAACATGTATTTTTGGTTTATAATTCCTATTCTTGCTAAGTTATGGTAGTGTTTACTTACATAAGAGTTTTGATTGTATATACACACACCTGAACACTTAAGACTTGGAGAGATATGAAGAGTTTATCTTGAGTAAACTTTATCATCTTTGATTCACCTTTTTTATTCAAGTTATTACCTTCTTATTTGCTAATACAGGGATTTCAATTCAAATTTTTCATGATTCCTTGATTTCTTGAAAGTTGTACTTTGGCTACCGTTATGCATTCTTTTGTTTCTAATCCTACATATTTTTTTCCTGAATTTCATGTGAGCTTTGCACAAGAGTGAAAAAGAGGAAGTGTGATGGTATTTGATGATTATAATTTTTACTCATATTTAGAACATCTAATGTTATCTTTCTTGGAGTGTATTTGATACTAAGGTCATTGTTTTAACATATTGGTATTATCTAAGCTTGAAGGGAAATTAGTGGTAAAATAAGTTCTTAAGCTTCGATTAGGCACTAGATGATCCAACCACACAAGTCTCACTAGAGAGTCCAGCCTATTGAATTTCATTAGACGATTTGATGGACATCTATGTGTTGAATGTTTTATAATAAGGTGACTTTGATATTTGCTCTTTGAATGTTCTAACATGTGTTTTGTATAGATGAGAAATAAGTGAAGTCACATAGCTTCTAGTTTGTAAAGTTACCATAAATGATTTAGTAGACCTAAATGTGCCAACAAAGATTTGATTCTACACCATGGTCCAATTGACCACATAATAGAAGTTTGAAAGTGGTCCTCAGAAGTACAATCATACACTCTTTGATTTTCTTTGAAAATTCTTGCAACACCTCTTGCAATCTTGTCAACTAAACAATCTCTTGTATTGAAGTAGATCTATACAAGTACACATATGTTTCAATTTTTAATTTTAAACCGTGAAAGAAAAAACCTTAAAATTATACTTTTAGATACCATATCTCTTATTTTTCTTGTACTACAAATAGTATTTTCTTATCTAGGGATTAAATCGCTTAAAATGATCCTTGTGTAAAGGTGTCAAAATTCTTGAAGGATGAAAATATATCCATGCTTAGGAATGGATAAATTTGTCAGTAATACATACAATGTAATATACCTAGGAAAATTATACTATGACTCCCATTTTTTGACTCTCATCTTTTACTCTCTGATGTGGCTTAGTGTGAGTCGTTGGTTCTTTCAAAGAAAAAGATACTGGTACATTAATCAATGACCCACACTAAGCCGTCAGATAATAAAGGATAAGAGTCAAAAAATGAAAATTATAATATCATTGTCCATATACTACCTATGCAGCTTCAACTTCAATTACGAAATTATATCGTTTGGTAAATGATAAATTTCTTAAATACCGAAAACAATGTAATATGCCTTTCAACTTTCACAATAATATCATCAATGTCTATATCAACATTTATAGTACTGTTATCCAAACATGTATTCATCCACCTATGTTTTGGTGACACAAATTAAGCATTAGATTGCAAGAAAAATAATGTAACAATGCTTCAACCCGACTCTACGCTTACTTAGTCTTGGAATGATGGAGTGACATAATGCTCACGACATTTTGTGTAACTACCCAAGTTTGAAATGAAGTTTTGTTTGAATTATTCTTGGGTGAGATGTTGACAAGTTCCTTTTGTTACTCTTTTTCGGATTCCTTGAGGCCACAATCTTCTTCTTCTTCTCATCTTCTTTCTCTGCTTTTGCATTTGTGAGATCTCCCTGATGGGTCCATCAAAAGAATATTAATTTATGAGGCAACTTTGCCAAGTGACTTTTGATTCACCGGACCTTCTCCTACTGATCTAATAAAAATTCCAGGGCCTCCTCATGCATCATCCTGGAATCTCCTTTACCTGTTATGGAATATAATAAAGTGTGAAAGGAACTCAAGTACATCACCATGTTAAAGACAAAGCTACTACAATAACTCTTCCTTTCTTTTCTTGTTTTTCAAACATTTGGGCCACACACCACAAATAATAATAAATATTCCTTTCTTTCAATATGAACAAAGCCTGCCACTAAGCAATTGCATTTCCAGACACTACTACCATATGCTTGCAGATCAAGAATCACCCTCCCCACCCCAAAACTTCCTGGACCCACCAACTTCTACTCTACTCTGTTAAAAACAAATCCTTTTCACTACCGGTACAATTTTAGACACCAAATAATACCGATACTATCTATTTATCTAATGTAAAGTTTACCACTTCTTTCGTTTTTTACTATAACTAAGCATGTTCAAGAAGAGTAACACTATCATAAATAATATCCTTTTCAAATATTTAATATAAATTTGTATCTAAAGGTCGACTAAAGATCAATGATTAAATTGAAAAAACTTAATACTGGTGTAGCTCTTTGTTGGGTTCTCACGTGTGAATTTTAAGTCATGCAACGATTAAAAAAAAGAAAATTAAGTAACATATAAAAGAAAAGATTAAAATTTTAGATTAAAGTGATATTAATTTTGTTTTTCGTCGATGTTGTATTTTCTCGATAAATTCTCTCTGCAATTGATAGTGATATCATAATCAATAGAGTGTCTTGATAACCGATCAAGACAAATTTCACTATCAAAATTCTCCGAACGAAAGAGCCATCACCGTTTATATATAAAAATAAAAGTAAAAAGTTATCATAGAGGTTAAAAATATGTGAGAATTATTGAGCTGTTGAAGCAGAGTAGCAGGGAATCCACGGTGCTGAATTGGCAGTGTTTTTAAGAACCAATCATTGGATTTTGATTCTATTGATGAAACCCAGACCGCAACCCAAGAAATTTGAGGAGTGACTTGATCGAATTGGCTTTTGAAGATTTGTTGTTGGCCATTATAGTGTTCCTTTTTCTTTTCTTCTTTTATTTTTGGTGAAAAATTCTTTTCTCTTCTTCTGCTTGATATAGATTACAGCATTAAAGCAAATATTCTCTTTGGAATAATTTCTTTACGAGACTTTATTCCGAGTGAGCCCTGTAGATTGCTTTCGTATTAAAAGAAAGTGCAGGGTCACATATTTAGTGACTTGGTAACATCTAATTTTAACGGGTATTATTACTTTCACATTAAATTTGATTAATCATGTTTTAGTCCAATCCCATCATCTTTACAGTGTAGGGTTATGTGTATCCTAACCTAATGATTAGTATGGGGTTAGTGGTTAGTTAAAATAGGGTTCCTTTATGAACTTTGGGGTGGAAATTATTTGGTAGGATAACATAAGAAATTATGAACTGTTGGATGTCACGAATGGACACATTTTATGTGTGTCGTTTTGATTAGAGGGGTACGGCATTATCTCTTGACACGGTTGATTAGTTCTCTTCCTTTTAGTGTGTTTTCTTTATAAAGAACACGGACGCTATGGGACCATAAATCTAATCCTAGATTCTTTGATTCCTCCATCCCTACAAGGAACAAAAAGAATCTGCCAATCGCATTAATCAACCTTCTCATAAAAGAAAACCCAAAATTAAAGTTGTTGGAAAGGGAAAATGAAATTTGAAAGAAAAGAAAGATTGATTAATTTAGTTTTCCCTTTCAATCATCACAAGCAAGCAAGAAAATATCCGTAATAGCATTCCCACATAATTTTGTATCACTATTTTTTACCTGAAAGCTTCTCACAGCATTGAGAAAGTTGCACCCATTATTCATCATGGTGGGGCCTATTCAGTTCCTTAGGGAATCAACCTCATGGAGAGATTAAGTAGGAAAACAGCAAGATAAAAACAAACCATACACTTTTCCTCTTTTCTCTCCTTTTAAGACTCAGAATTGAGCTGTTTTTCTTTTTTTTTTTTTTTTTTTTTTTTTTTTCTTAATTATATTTTTTTTTTCCTTTTTTATGTTTAAGTAGGA
>Ga0214542_1003185_pt1 | contig 33777 bp, 12 predicted proteins | sample CNSS1metaG_FD_160096 | JGI IMG/M metagenome (GOLD analysis project Ga0214542, IMG submission 160096) | Root nodule microbial communities from cowpea collected in UCLA plant growth center, Los Angeles, California, USA - CNSS1 | ecosystem: Host-associated > Plants > Roots > Nodule | place: USA...
TGATGTAGTTGCCTCACCAGAAGAGTTTGGTTATCTAATTGTTAGAGAAGCTTTTGAAGCCTTTGGTCGTGGTTTTGCTAAGAAGGCAGACGTGACAAACAACGATGGGTTAGAACTTGCGGTAGATCAACAAGAATAGCTCATTGATGAACTAGAAGCTCAACTGAAGGAATTGAAAAGGCATATTGCTGATAGGACAGGTGAATTTAATGAGGGATCTGAAGGGCGTTCCCATCAAAGTCATGAGTATTTTGATGACATAAGTGGCGATGGTGTTGCGGATGTCAACGGTTGTTGCAGTGGTCAACACAGTTATTCCGTTTTTGGTAAAGATATGGACCATGATGAGAAAGTTCAAAAAGCAACAGAGTTTGATAATGAAGACACAAATGAATGTGAAGAAAGCAATATGTATGATCGAATGAAGCATCAACCACGATTACGTTTGAAGAGTGCAAGAATTCGAACTCCATTTGCCACATATCAGAGACAAAAATTTCGTAAATAGATGTGTGTACTTGTTTTTTTCAAATTTGTGGACAAAATAGTTGATGTATTTATGTTATTATGACATTGCAAGACCTTGTTATGGGACATCAGTTAGAGCTTCTGCTACAATATTATGTTCAACTACTTACTATGTATAAGATATATACTTTGTGTTGACCAAATTAGTGTCATTTATGAGGTTTTATGTGTCACAAATATGTACATCTATATTGGTCAAAAACAATAACTTCATTTACCATTTAAGTTGTCAATGTCTACCACTGTAATCTCCAACTGAAATTTGAATTTCTTTTTTCCAAAATGTGTGAAGGACATACCCAGGCACATAAATGATGCACTAATATTTGGAAAAGAAAGTTAGACATGTATCCCTGGTTAAATTTTGTTCCAATTCAAATGGGCACCTGAGGACAATTTGTGCACAACCCTTTACAGCGTTTGCTATTTAAGTACTTTGTCATTGCCATTTAAAGTTGCAGCCTTAGTCTTCGCAAATTATTTTTGAACTTTATATGCTTCCCATATGTTGGTTACACAAAAAAAGTTGTACTGTTTTTGTAATAAAAAGTTTGAAATAAATTTCTGACCTGTCGGTGAAAAGCTGTTGTGCAAAACATTTAAGGGAGTTTGCCATTTAAGTAGTTCCTGATTGCCATTTAAAGTTGCATCCTTTATGAAACCAAATTATTTTGGAACTTGATGTGCTTTCCATTTATATAGGTCACACCAACAAAGTTGTACTGATTTTTTATTACTACAGTTTAGTGAAAAGAAAATGCAAATGAAGTTGCCCACATGTCCGTCAAACCTTGTTGTGCAAAAATCTTTAAAGTGTTCGCCATATAGGTAGTTAGTGATTGCCATTAAAAGTTGCAGCCTTAGTCAAACCAAATTCTTTTTGAACTTTATGTCCTTCCCATATTTTGGTTACACAAAATTAGTTGTAATTATTTTTTAATAAATAGATTGGTGAAAAGAAATTGCAAATAAAGTTCCCACGTGTCGGTGAAAAGCTGTTGTGCAAAACATCTAAGTGCGTTTGCCATTTAGGTAGTTCCTGATTGCTATTTAAAGTTGCATCCTTTATGAAACCAAATTACTTTGGATCTTGATGTGCTTTCCATTTATATAGGTCACACCAACAAAGTTGTATTGATTTTTTATTACTACAGTTTAGTGAAAAGAAAATGCAAATGAAGTTGCCACATGTCCGTGAAACCTTCTTGTGCAAAAATCTTTAAAGTGTTCGCCATATAGGTAGTTAGTGATTGCCATTAAAAGTTGCAGCCTTAGTCAACCCAAATTCTTTTTGAACTTTATGTCCTTCCCATATTTTGGTTACACAAAATTAGTTGTAATTATTTTTTAATAAATAGATTGGTGAAAAGAAATTGCAAATAAAGTTCCCACCTGTCGGTGAAAAGCTGTTGTGCAAAACATCTAAGTGCGTTTGCCATTTAGGTAGTTCTTGATTGCCATTTAAAGTTGCATCCTTTATGAAACCAAATTACTTTGGATCTTGATGTGCTTTCCATTTACATAGGTCACACCAACAAAGTTGTACTGATTTTTTATTACTACAGTTTAGTGAAAAGAAAATGCAAATGAAGTTGCCACATGTCCGTGAAACCTTGTTGTGCAAAAATCTTTAAAGTGTTAGCCATATAGGTAGTTATTGATTGTCATTTAAAGTTGCAGCCTTAGGCAAACCAAATTATTTTTGAACTTTATGTCCTTCCCATATTTACAGCCCACAACATGCATAGACCTAATACTGCACGGAAATAACAAAAACATGTTGTTCAATAAGACTAACTGCGTTTGCCATATAAGTACTTAGTGTTTGTGACTTAATTAAAAGTTGAAATCCTAAACATTTAAACATTAAACAAACATGGTACTACGTCAAAGCATTCGTCTCACCACCGGCAATGGCACGAAGCTGTCACAAATATCACAAGGAGCACATCAGTTTCAGATGAAAACCCTAAACCCCAAAAATACATTCCACTCCAAGAAGCCATGATTTCAATCAAAACCCTAGCCCCCAAATTGATTTATAATCGAAAATGCTAATCTGTAACTTCAATGCTCTCCGTCAACCACCGTCGGCAACGTTCCGCTGCGATTTCGTCTACCACCGTCCGGACGAACTGCTTTCGTGTAGGTGGGATTCGATGTGCAACGGTAATGGGTTTCGGTAAATACAACGAAAATTTTGAGCGATGGAAATTTGGAGGAGAATGGTTGTGTATCACTAGGAAAGAAGAGCTTTAAGAGAGTCCAAAAATGAACTCTAGCACGCGGGAGCAGCTCTGTGAAATACAATCCTTTTTTTGAACCCACGTCCCTATTCTTCATTTTCTCTCTCACACGTGCGGTTTCCATTTTTTAACTAAAAAAAATCTTTTAATACATGCCACGTCACTTTGTCAAAAAGTTTGTAACATTCACTTTGTTAAACAATCGTTTTCCATATGAAAAATATAAAGTTACAGCTCTATTTTATTCTATGCCTCTATTTGGTGTATATTCACTATATTAACTACTACTATATAACAGTATAATAGATTTTTTTTTACCAAAGAATATGTCTACATTACATAAAAAATATTAAATGAGACTAAATTTCACTTCACAAATCTTCATTCCATCTACGTTTTGATAATAATCACATTGATATAATATCAATCCAAGTCATAAAATTATTAAATTTACTGAGCAAATAATTAAATGAACTTTATTAAAATTATCGCTTGAACGAATAGTAGCACTTAAATGAAAAGTAAAAAGAAAAGGGTAATCCCTATCTTATTTTCACTTAAGAAATGTAATTTTAATCTAGTATTTGAATAAAGTAATGAATTATAGCTTGTTACTCCAACCACAACCCCAATTTCATTTATATTTATGACAAACAACCTACCAAGTTAAACATTAGAACAAATAATCTTCGATACTGGTTAAGATCATATACAATTGATGATCTTGAATTACCTAATTACTTTTTCCAAACTAAGACTATTTCACCCATTCTCAAAATTAACATGCTAAAACTAATTCAGAAAACAACATATTTAAAAAGAATTTTCAAAAAGAAACAAACGAAAGTCTTTACATACTCTATAAACACTTAAATCCGCTCAAACATCACCAAATTAACACCGCATACATATACCATCAAATTTTCTGCATCACATCAAAATTTTGTTGCACAGAAGACAATAATATATACCAATTAACCGCATTTAAACGTACAAACAACCATATCACAACTTCATTTTACTCCTTAATCATCCATTGATACTATTTACAATATAATTTCTAAATTTAAAAACATTACTTTTGATATAAAATAGAGAAAGAAGTGATCATGTATAATCATAACGCCTGCAACATGTGGCATAGCGTAAGAAATATGGGTACCTGAACCGTGGTTGTTGAGAAGGTATTTGTTCAGCAGCAACGCTTCCATGCTGGAGGCGTACCAGAAGCTTATAAGCCTGCTGTGAACAGCTTTCTCGACACCGAAACCTTCATTGTCGTGTTAATGTGGTGCTACTTTTTGTTTTTGTGTTTGTTCTTGGGGTGAAATTTGAGAAGAGAGGATTTTTATGAGGTAGGTAGAGGAAAGGGTTGATTGAGGAAAGGGGTTTTGGGGATAAAGGGAATGAGAGAGGTGAGAGGGGAAATGGGTGATGCGTGAGAAGTTAGGTGGAGGTGGTGTTTCAAGAGTTATGTTTTCAATTAGGTGAATTCTGAAACACAAGGGGGAGTTCTCATCGGCTATCATTGAAATTACAAACCTAGGAGTGGAGTTAATAAGACTCTGGTGGGATCATAAAAATAATAAGTCTTGAAAAGTCTTTTATGATTTTGGATAAGGAAAATTGAAGTGAGGCACGGTAGTTTGCATTTGGGTTGATGTGTTCATAGACCTACACGCGGTGGAACTGTGTTTTTCAGCTATGTGTTTTGTGGCTGGCATCTTGAAAGGTGGTTGATGTAGATGCAAGTCATTACTCCTCTTTCAAAATTTCCTTTCGCTCAGAAAATGCATGTCACCTTGCTCCATTAAAATTTCCTTCTAAATGCATGTGTGCTGCCCAACATAAGCATCAACATGACCACTTCTAGTTTGCATTCAAAATGCATTTTGGCTAACTGTTTGACTTACCACAACCTCTGCAGTTTGCTCTTCATTGCTTGAATTCACATTGGCTATGTCCTTCCTTCTGATTGTTTTTTAGTCCTCTATTTCAATTATTATTTCTCGATTAGTGTTGAATATATTGTTTTCACTTTTCTTTGGATCATTGAACAAGGGATAAATGATCAACTTCTAATGAGTTACATATTTGTCTCGTAGAGCAACTCTCTTGCACCATCTTATAAAATATGATGCATTGTTTCAACCTCTTTGATCCTTCTTACACGTCATTTTATAAGATTTGATTCTTTTTACACCCGATGGGTTGTGTGAGACCTGTCCCCTCAACAATTACATTATGGTTTTGATTCCCAATTGCTGAATATTCTTAATTTTTAACTCACATGTTTCTCTCGTCCATGCTCCTAACAAGGACAAGTGTCAATTAAATATTTTAATTAGATAAAAATAGCTCCACGGCAACTTATCTTTCAATTCTTACAATTATTCCTTTCACATTTCCACAGATCATGTTTTTTTATAACTGTAATCTGAATGCTTATTTAGATATGTTTTATTTCTAAGAAAATCATACTCATGGGTAGACCGTTTTATTCCTGTACCAATGAGTTAGAATAAAATTTAACTTTTTATAAACCTAATTGATCATTTGCACAATAACTTTATTTCTTGTTTTTTTACTCAAATATACAATTAAATACATTTATTTTGAACTTTATTTTCTATTTATTTCATTTTACCAATTTATTTATATCTTGGTGGAACGTGAACCTTATTTAGTGTTGGAAAGATCTCAAAAATAACATATAACTAAACGCGAAAGTATAATCCAGATCAAATATTTTCTAAATAAATAATATGTAAAATAATAAAATGCATAAAATAGAGAAGGGAAAAACCAACAAACACCAAAACTTTTAATGTAGAAAAACCTCAATATAGAGGAAAAACTCACGGGACCTTGTCTAGAAAAACTTCCACTACTAAGAACCTCAATAAATGAGACGAGGAATAAAACATTTTCTCTAAGGTAACTTCTGTTCTTCTTCAATCTCTCTCATGATTTCTCACCAGAGGCGCTCACAACTTCTCTATCTGTCTCACTCTGTTTTTCTTCATGACAAACCTGATGCAAGAGTTACAAATTTAAATTGCATAATGGACTGAGAACCCATAAACAAACTTATTTTATTTTTCTTAACTAAATCAGTGTGGGCCCAATAAATTGGTGACCCACCTGACAAATCTCCCTCTCAACTAGGGATGAGATAAATACCCGTGCCCGCGGATATCTGCAGATAAAATCCGCGGCGGATAGTTAGTACCCGCGGGTATTTATTACCCACAGGTAGCGGGTAGTGGGTATTTTAATACCCGCTTATAAACGGGTCGGGTATGAGTATCATACTATCTGTACCCGCGGGTACCCGTTACCCGTAAAAAATTAAAATTAAAATTAAAATTATATTTTATTAAGTTAAATTTAATTAAAATTAATATTAACAATATATTTTATTATGTCAAATTTAATTATAATTATAATTATAATTTAATTTAATTTATATTTAATTTTTATAATTTTATATTAAAAAATTCGTAAAATATATATATTTTTTAAATATTTGCGGGTATCAGGTATCCATGGGTACCTGTGGATTTTAAAAATATCCGCGGGTATTTTTTAAACGGATACTCGGCGAGTAAACGGGCGGGTAGCGGGGGGATTTTTTTTGCGGGTCGGGTTGCGGGTAGGCACTATCCATGCCCGACCCGACCCGTTGCCATCCCTACCCTCAACAATTAATTGGAGCCATAATCAACCAAACTGACTTTCTCCTTGCATATAACATATTTTCCTGTAGGTAAGATCTTTGTCATCATATCTGACCCATTCTGATCAGTATGGATTTTCTCTAATGACAATTGTTTCACCTCTAATGCATCCCGTATCCAATGATATTGGACATCAATATGCTTTGACCTTGAATGAAAAGTTAAGATCTTGCTAAGATGGATTGCATTTTGACTATCACAATACAAAACATATTTTTCTTGTGATAATCCCAACTCTTTTAGGAATTTTTTCATCCACAAGAGCTCCTTAGCAACTTCTGTAATAGCAATATATTCTGCCTTTGTAGAAGATAGAGCAACACATTTTTGTAGTCTGGATTGCCATGACACTGCTCCCCCAACAAAAGTCATCATATAGACAAAAGTATATTTTCTAGAATCCACATCACCAACGATGTCTGCATCTGTGTAACTATTCAACACATGCTTAACACTTCCAAAGCATAAACAAACTCTAGAAGTACCTTTGAGATACCTAAATATCTACACAACTTGCCAATGCTCTTTTCCAGGATTAGTAAGGAAACGACTCACAACACCAATAACATGAGCAATGTCTGGCCTTGTACACACCATGTCATACATCAAACTACCAACTGCAGATGAATATGGAATCTTTTGCATTTCTTCTTTCTCATACTCATTTGTAGGACAATCCTTTGAGCTCAACTTGAAGTGACATGCAAGTGGAGTAACAGGCTTAAAATTTTTCATATTAAATCTCTCTAATACCTTTTCAATATATTTTTGCTGCAATAGCCACAATTTTTCGTTCTTCCTATCACGAACAATTTTCATGCCAAAGATTTATTTTGTAGGACCCAAATCCTTCATTGCAAAGGACTTGCTTAACTCTCTTTTAAGACTTTGAATGTCATTTTTATCATGACCAACAATCAACATGTCATCAACATATAGCAAGAGAATAATATATTTTCCATTAGGAAATTTCTTCACAAAAACACAATGATCAGAATAAGTTTTATCATACACGTGATCCATCATGAAGGAATCAAAATTTCTATACCATTGCTTTGGAGTTTGTTTGAGCCCATACAAGCTCTTTCTCAATCTGCAAACAAAATTTTCTTTTCCTTTGATTGCAAAACCTTCAGGTTGTACCATATAAATATCTTCCTCTAAGTCATCGTGAAGGAAGGCTATTTTCACATCAAGTTGGTTAATTTCTAAATTTAAACTTACTGCCAAACCAAGTACAACTATGATTGAAGACATTTTAACCATGGGTGAAAATATCTCTTCAAAATCAATACCCTTCTTTTGACCAAAGCCCTTCACAACCAACCATGCCTTGTACCTTGGTTGTGAGTTATTCTCTTCTGATTTCAATTTAAACACTCATTTATTTTTCAATGCTCTCTTACCTTGAGGCAGGTTCACCAATTCAAAAGTGTGATTCTCATGCAATGATTTCATCTCCTCTTGCATGACTTTGAACCACTTATCTTTCTCTTTATGCAACATAACTTCTTCATAACATTTAGGCTCCCCCCATTAGTCAACAACACAAACTCATGAGGGGAATATTTTTGTGAGGGATTTCTTTCTCTAGTAGATCTTCTCAAAAGAGGCTCTACAAGTGGTTCAGGAGGTGCTACTTCAGTCAGTTCATTATCTTCAGTCTTAGGCATATCAACTGCATTCTCCACATTTACATTCACATCTCCCCCATGATCAACAATTGTGGCAGGAGGTTCAAGCTCATCATTAATGAACCCATAAGTAACCTGTTTTGACTTTTCTTTCTTTTCAATATCTTCAATGATTTGGTCCTCAAGAAAAACAACATCTCGACTCCTAACAATTTTCTTGTCAACTGGATCCCAAAATCTGAAACCAAAGTCATCACGACCATAACCAAGGAAGATGCACTATTTAGACTTCCCATCAAGCTTAAACCTTTCATCTCTAGGGATGTGAATAAATGCTTTACAACCAAACATTCTCAAATGATTATAGGAAACATTTTCCCCCTTCCACATCCTCTCAAGAACATCACCATTAAGAGGAATGGATGGAGAAAGGTTATTCAAGTCCACTGCATTCTCAATGCCTCACCCTAGAACGCTTTAAGCAATTTTGCATGAGAGAGCATGCATCTGAGGTTCATTCTCTTCGCAACTCCATTATGCTGAGGTGTCTTTGGAACTGTCTTCTCAAGCTTGATGCCATGCTCCTTGTAATAATTCTCAAAAGGACCATGTACTCACCACCATAATCTGCTCTAACACACTTGAATAGTTTGTCTGTTTCTCTTTCAACACTTGCATGTAAATGCTTGAATACATCAAGTACTTGGTCTTTAGACTTCAAAACAAAATCCCAAACCTTTCTAGAATGGTCATCAATAAAAGTGACAAAATAAGAGCAACCACTAATGGATTTATCACCCATAGTGTAAACATCAGTGTGAATTAAATCTAAAACATGTGGTCTTCTATGTGGAAGATAAGTGCGAAAAGAAACTCTATGTTGTTTACCAAAAAGAAAATCAGAACAAGTTTCAAGAGATGTACCTTTAACAAAAAGTAACCCCTGTCTTGAAAGTGTAGCAAGGCCCTTCTCACTCAAGTGACCAAGCCGTTTATGCCATAGCTCTATGGAACAATCCTCAACTGCATTTACTTGAGGTGTAGAGAACTTTGTTGTTATCTAATAAAGAGTATTTCACTTTTCTCCTTTTGCTACCACCATGTTCCCTATAGTGCACTTCCATTTTCCATCACCAAAGAAATTATGGTAACCATCATTATCAAGTACTTGGACAGAGATCAAGCTTAGGCGAATATCCGGGATGTGTTTGACGTTCTTCAAATGCAACTTGCAACCAATATTAGTCTCCGACCAAATATCTCCAATGCCAACAATCTTGCTTATCCCTTGGTTTCCCATCTTCACATGCCAAAAGTCATCAACAGTATAGGATGTGAAGTAATCACAATGTGGTGTAACATGAAATGAGGCAGCAAAATCAACAACCCATTCATACTCCTGGTTGGTGAGATTAATAGAGTCATCTTCATAAACAATGACAACTTCACCATCAGACACAACTGCAATAGTAGTGGTTTCATCTTTATCTTCTCTTTTATTGTAATTATTTCCTCTATCCCTTGACTTCTCTCGATTGAGGAACCAACAATCTTTAATCATATGTCTTGGTTTATTGCAATGGAAACATGTGATATTTGTCTTTGGCTTTGACTTCCCTCTTGACTTACTACGATCATTAAATCTTTGAGAATGATCATCAAATATCTAAGAACAATTATTGAATTTATGAGAATTCCTGTACATATTTTTTCCTCTTGACTCCATAACTAACGCTTCATTTTGAGAAAAAGAGATAACCTTATTACTACCCTTCCTTCTAATTCCTTCATTTAAGAGGCTATCTTTGACCATGTCAAAAGTCAAATTTCCATTAGGAGCAGAGTTACAGAGTTACTTAAAGATACCACCAAAGTCTCCCAGTTGTCTAGTAATGAGCTAAGCAACAACAATGCTAATAACTTATCATCTAATACAAACTCCATTGTGATAAATTGATTGACCATATTCTGAAAACTGCTCAAGTGCTCTGCCATTGAGGAACCATCCTTGTATTTTAAGTTTACTATATTCCTAATAAGGAAGGCCTTGTTCAAGGAATTTTTAGACTCAAACAACTCACTTAATCTCTTCTATAAATTGTAAGCAATAGTCTCACCTGACACATATGATAAATAGATTGATCTATCCATTGTCTGTTCACACCAATAGTCTTCCTATTTATCTTCTTCCAATCTCCATTAGTTTTACCAGTTGGTTTAACACCCTTTTCCTCCATAGGATCATACAGGTATCTACAAAATAACAAAACTTCCATGCGAGATTTTCATATTGAATAATTTGTAAAATCCAATTTAATCATGGTTCCTGCACCATCATTATCTCCCACTTTCAAAGCACAAATCAAAGCCCCTAATCAGAGCTCTGATACAAGTTGTTGGGAAGATCTAAAAAATAATAGATAACCAAGCGCGAAAGCAAAATCTAGATCAAATCTTTCCTAAATAAATAATATGCAAAATAAGAACATGCATCAAATAGAGAAGGGAGGAACCAGCAAACACCAAAACTTTTAACATAGAAAACCCTCAATATGGAGAAAAAAACCCACGGGACCTTGTCCAAAAAAATTTCCACTAATAAAAATTAATGGGTACACCACAAGTTCTCTTGGAGATTCCAAGGATCAACAGAGCACTATCCTCTTCATCAACAAGGTGGATAACAAACCCCAATGGGTACCTTAAATAAACAATAGAAAGAACCTCAATGTATGAGATGAGGAATCAAACATTTTCTCCAAGGTAACTTCTTTTCTTCTTCTTCAATCTCTCTTATGGCTTCTCACCAATGACACTCACAACTTCTCTCTTTGTCTCACTCTCTTTGTCTCTCATGACAAACCTGAACCTGATGCAAGGGTTACATATTTAAATTGCATAATGGACTAGGAACCCATAAAAAAAACTTATTTTATTTTTCTTAAATAAATCAGTGTGAGTCCAATAAATTGGTGACCCACCTGACATTTGGGACATGTGAATTTTTAACACTATTCATTGGTACTAGTATACATCTTCTTGGAGGTCGGGGACGCTGTGTACTCCCTAAACTTATAATAAGAATTTATAGAAATTAAATTAGGCATATTTTTTTATAAAATATGTTATTTAATATAAATAAGTAGTAAAATATAAAAGTAAATTATAATAAAGAATAAAAAAAGGATTAAGATTTTTTTTAATTCTTTCTTTTTTTGTCTTTTGATTTATTTATCATTTTTGTTTGTCTTTTACTTTTCTATATGGTTTTCATATTTCTGAAAGAAAAAAAGTTAAATATGTTCGTTCTAATTTATTTTGAAAAAAAAATAACTTTTTTCTCTCATTTAATATTGAAATATTAGTTTTATATTTTTTTTATCTCAAGTCTTTTTGTTTAATAATCTTTTATAAACATGAAAAAAATTAATTATTATATGTTTGGTTTAATTAGTTGGATGATCCATACTTTGGTAGGACCGTGTCAATTTTGTTTCTGCTTTTAAAAACGTTTCAGTTGCGTCTCAATTGTGATTTTTTTAATTTTTTTTTTTAAATTGTCATGTGTCAAGTCTATGGTGTGACAGATGACATTGTCAGTGTCATGTGACAACAAGACAATGCCATATGTTAGTGTCACTCCTAAAGTGTCATTGTCTTGATTTCAATTTAGTCCCATATATGTTATTTTGATTCAATTTAGTTTCCATATATGTTATTTTCATTCAATTTAATCCTTTTCTTTTTCAAAATAGAGCAATATTGCATCTCTCTTATATTTGAGACCAAATTTATTATTTATATAAATGTTATACTGATTTTTTTTATTGAAAATGCTTTACGAGTTTAAGTATTTATATTTATATTAAAATTTAGTGGTAAAATTCATAATTAACAAAACTTGGGTTAACTATTAAGAAAATATTTATATTAAAATTTAGTGATAAAAAGTCATGATTAATAAAACTTTGGTTAACAATTAAGAAAAAATGTAATATGTTAAAACATCATTTTCAATAAAAAAAATCAATATAACATTTATATAAATAATAAATTTGGTTTAAAATCTAAAAGAGAGACAATATTGCTTTATTTTGAAAAAAAAAATTAGGATTAGATTGAATAAAAAGACATATATGAATATTAAATTGAATAAAAAAGACAGATGTGAACACTAAATTAAAATTAAGACAATGACTTGATAATGACACTGACACCACAGGGCATTGCCTTGCCACATGACACGGACAATGTCATGTATCACATCAAGAACTTGACATGTGGTAATTTAAAAAAAGATTAAAACAAAATTTTAAAGTATTACATATTGACACATTGTTAACATTATTAATAATTTTTTTAAAAATACCTGATTAAGACACTTTTGGTAATTGAAATATTTGTTAAAAACGAAGACCAAATTGACACATCTTCATTAAAATGGAAATCATCCGTCTAATTAAGCTTATGTATTTTTTATAATTTATTTTTAATTATGACTTAATTGTCATATATCTTCCTTTCAGTAATTACGAACTTAAATATTAACTTATGAAGAATAAAAATATATATATTTTTTAAAAGTGATATTTAAACGTGATAAATGGATGTAAATATATAAACACAAAAAAGAATCAAATTTTTTCATATTATTTAAAACATATGCTAATTTCAATTTATTTATTTATAATTAATAATGATTAAATAAAAATTTAAGTGCATTATTTTTTTTCCGAAATTATTAGTCATCAACACCAAGAAATCACGAGGCAAAGCATAAAGCTTTCATATGCTAATACTTCAAATTAATTTATGTATTCGTGTTTAATATTTTAAAATATTTATCAATAAAATATCTAATTTATAAAATATTAATATTTTTGTGATGATAATATTGACAACTTTAAATATATAACTATCTATAAATAAAATATCAAATTTATAAAACTTTAATACATAATAATTTATAATTTTTATGATGATGTTAAATATTTTTTTTAATTTATTTAATAATATTTATATATTTATTATGTTTTTATATATTTATAATATTTTTAAAAATTATTATTCAATATTTATATATCACATATTTTATATATTTTATATATTTGATACACGTGCCGTGTATCATAAATTTCCACAGCATTATGAACTATATACTTAAGATTATAAATGTTCAAAACTATCATAAGGTAAAGAAAAGATAAAAAGTAACACAAATATTTTTTTTAATTAACAGTTGCGTGAAAAAGTTAACTTCTCTTTGAAATTTGTTAAATCATGTAAATTTAAAAACTAAATATATGCTCCAACATTTCCACAGCCACTGATCTTTCCACATTCTCATGAACCTTCCTATTCAGTCCGAAATATGCATACAGACAGAAACCTTATTTGTGCTTCAGGTAGCGTGTCCTTCAATGCATACAATTTTTCAACCCATGCAAGCATGTCAATTTATATTATTTTCATTATTGTCGGTAAATGAGAAACTGGAAAGCGACATATAATAACAAAAAAAAAAACTCAAGTTTTAATTTAAAGATAATATTTGACTCAAATCTAGTTGGAAGACTACCAATGGATCAATAATATATTTTTTATTAATAATAAAAAAATATACGTGGCATTGACGCATACCCATGCATTTCTTAAATTGATTTATGTTTTAACAAATAACATATATTGAAATGTTTTTAGTTACATATTTCAAATGTTTTTCATAAGAAAAGTTAGAAATTAACGTTTTCGAATTCTAAAAATGTTTTCCTAGTAAAAATATAATATGCTTTCTACGATAATTTAAATTATAAATATTTGAATAATCTTTTAAAATTATCGTACTATTCTTTTAGATTTTAGAAAATTTATATAAATATTTTCAGAAATATTTAGAAACATATTTTAGTAATTCATAAATGAGGAAATTAATGTTATGTAATTCAACACCATCTCAGATATTAACTTTGTAGTGACAATATTTCACTCAATATACTTTTAATAAGCGTATGAATTAACTTCTTTCTTGAAAAGTTAATATTTTTTTTAAACAGATAAGTATAAGATGCACGTCGGGTATATGGGTTTGATCGAGGCGAACAACTTGTTGATATCTTAATTGAAGATTCTATAGGTTAGATTTTTATGATGTCCGTACTTTAGTAAATACTAACATCATCACGTATCATATTATTATTTTAAAATATAAAACCATTTAAAAAGAATCAATTATGAAATAAGAAAAAAATTATTAAGTATCTATAACTTAACACTTAAGAGTCAGTGTTATACGAACATTTTCTGCTTTAGCAATTTACATATTGTTTTTAATCCGTATTTTCACTTTTATCAAATTTTTTTGGTGAAAATAAATATTTTATTTTATTTCAATTTTAAAACAAATAATAATTGAGTTTTCCTTTCTTTTAAAGTATGAATTTTAAAACTTTCAATTTAGAAATATTTTGATAAATGACTATATAATGTGAGATTGAAAACGAGCATACGTGAGATCGAAAGTGAAAGGTGGTCCTGTCAGAAGAGGGATGCTTTATAATATAAGGGAATTATATTTTAACAAAGAAAATTGAAACAAAACTTCTAACTTTTCTTTTTCTCAAAAACTGTAAAATAAAAAATAACACTGCAGTGTTTTTAGTGTAAAAAACAAACTTTGTCAAAATTGTTCTTGTTAAACTATAATTTTTGATAATATAAATCTTTTCTTTCCATTTTGTTTCATTGACAAATGTATAATCATAAAATGTTATATTCGTTTTGTATACTTACATTATATATACTAATGAAACATATAACATGTCTCTTTTTATTGTAAATAATTAATTTAATTAAAAAAATAACTGAATTTCAAGAAATAAAAATTTTAAAAATAAAATAACAAAATAATCATTTTAATTTAAATAAATATTTAATTATTATTTAAAGAATAAAAATAAAAATATAATTATTTCATTTAAAGTTAGAAAGAAAATATGTACAAAAAATAAATGTAGTCATATATATTGACGTAGATCTTTATAATTGTTTTATTTCTTATTAATAATTATTGATGAGAAATAACATATTATATTTATTCTAATGAGTAATCACTAGAAACTTACTTTTAAGTACTTTATTAGAAACTCATCCATTCACGCTAATTAAGATGAGTAAACAATAGAACCTTAGTTTTAAGTACAAAAATTATAACATCGAAAAAAACATATTTAATTGACAAACCCAATATGATAATATAATAATATATATTAGTACTCTAAATTAAAAAAAAATATAATTAAAATATTTATTAGTGAGTTAAAGCGGGTTGTTTCTTTTTCAGAGTTAACCTATAGTATGTCTACTTGATTTATTAACTCATCAATTGTTTATTTATATATATCATATTCAAAAGGATAGCCTAATGCAAGCGAATGGAAGTAAAATACTTGAAAGTGTGGAAATTGAAACATTAATATTAGTCTCAACAGCACATTAAGTAGTGATACTTATCCACACAATAAATTTTAATATTATTCTTTATTTTCTATTTTATAATAAATATACAAGCTTATATGGCGAGGATAATATTATTTTAACATCCAACACATTTCTACACTAATTTTATATATACTGTTTTATTTTTCAAATTTTTTTACAAATATAAAAGCCTTATTTTTAATGGTCAAATATTATTAAAAATTCTTATATTATATGATATTTTTTTTTTGTAAATTTATTAATAAAAATTTGCAATTTTTTTTTGTTATTTTTTTTTAAATTTTAATTGACATTAATTCATTTGTAAATAATTTTTCTTTTCAATTATAAAATTTGGAAATATTTTTTATAAAACTTATTACGAAGAGTGTTTTATACAAAATATTTTATAAATAGATTAGTAATAATTTTGTATTTTTTTTTTCATAACAAAATTTATATTATTTTTAAAAGAATTTTCAAATAAAAATGAAGAGAAAATATAACTTTTTTTTAACAGTGAAAACACTCTGAAACAAGTGGATTGTGAATCATGCGTGTAATGACAAATTTAAGTTGAAAAATACGCTAATTAAAATAAAATATATGGAGCATACGTAACCATTAGTTGAAAAATTGTAATCGTGTATATAAAGGTTTAGAACCTTTTCATTCTTCTACTTCATCTTCATCTTCTTCGTCTTCGTCTTCTTCATCATGGAAAACATCAAAGCGGCTATGGGTGCTCTTATGACATTTCTGTTGAGTTGTATTGGAATCAAATATGGGGCCTCCAAGACCAATCCTTTTCAGGATTCAATTCTGTCGATTCTGGTCACCGCTGTGTTTTCTCATGCCATAGCTTCCGCCGCTGACATGGACCAGCCCAACACCATCATAATATTTTATTTGTCAGGGATAGTTGCATGTGAAACACTGCTCTGGATTCTCATCGCTCACCTTTACTGGTTCTGTCTCATCAACTTCCTTCTTTTACTAATACTCCAATTCTTGTTTTTTCACCTCCTCAAACACCTTCTCCTTCGCTCCTTCAACTCCATCACTCACTGGTTCACTGGAACACCTCCAAATACAGAACTCCAAGGTGTAGCATCTCAGATACCTGATTTCTCGACATGTAGTTTTTGAATGGAAAATAATACTTTAACTACTAAATTTTGACAACTTTCTCTTGTGTTATTTTTTAAGTGGTTTTGATATATTGAAAATGAGAAGAAAAAATAGAAAACCACTTAGAAAATAATACCTAAGTTCAGAAGAGAAGAGAAGAGAAAGTTATTTAGTAGTTAAAAAATAAATTTTCTTTTTGAATTGTGTTTCTGGTTTTTTATGCTTATGCTCGTATTATGTACTCTGAGTTTCTGCTTATAGTGCTTTCTCTATTATCGAGTTGTTTCTCTTGTGATGATTATGGGTTTTCCAATAATCATCATCGGCAATATAAACCAGGCTATTTACTTTCACTCTCATAATTCATAGTGGGATTTGGATTAGATTACGAAATTTCCAAAAGTTATTTGCTTTTCACATTTTTATTTTCATTTATTTGACCATATATTTTAATATTTTTTTGAATAAAATTTATTTTTCACCACAAACCAAATATTTCTTTTTTTCTATTTTTAACTCCTATTAAACTTTTATTCATGTTAAAAGTGCCGTCATGTATACATTATTAAAAATTTATCAACAAAATTTTATTAAATCATAATTTTCCTTTTTTATTCAACACGCACTCTTTATACACTTAAAATTAAATAATTTTTTTATTTACGATGAATTAACTACTAAAAGTTCAATTACAGAAAATTTAAGTTCTTCATATATCAACACGGAAAATAAAGTCAATGTCAAAGTCAATGGATAGAATAATAAAAAAAAGAGTAAGAGAATGGAATTAGTTACAGAACAAAAAGAAGAAACGAAACCTCTTATCACTGATGATAATATTTAATTTATTTACAGTTGACATCTATTTTTAACTTGTTGAACACGTTTTAGCATATGTTCCACGATACTTATCCCTTCTTTTCATTCACGTTTTTATTTATTTACGAAATGTCTCTTTCATTATAATTATTAAAAACGCAACATTAAGAGCCGGCGAAAAAAATATTTAATTAGACCTACATCATTTATGAAGATTTGTACATGAGTGGTGTGCTAGCGGGTCATCTAATTTAAAATTATTATTAAATATTTGAAAAGAAATGTTTTTATTTTTTTTTCTTATTTTATATATTTGTCTTTCTAATTTTAGGTTCTAATTTCTAACTTTTACTTTAAAATATTACCAAGACTCAAATAATTTTTAATTGGTCCATTAATTAAGGGTCTTAAATACATCACTAACTATAATAATATTAGAGGATGCCTTGTCTAATTCTTTAGTAAAAATATATTTTGAGAAATAGGTTTCACTTGGATAGAATAATACAATATCTTGGATAGAATAATATAATAACTTCAATATGAATTAATCTAATTCAAATACATGAAGTTAAGCGCATATGATTGGTAATTAATTTATAGTATATCCAAAGTCCAATCAAAATTATTAAATATTATCAATAATAATGATATAATTATTATTTGTAAAGGTTAAAATTATAAATTTTAATAATTAACCATTATCACAAATAAAATTTTCAACAGTTAAAATAATCATCATAATTACTCATGTCAACCAATAGTTTGTGACAAAAATAGTCTAACGACTATTATTATTGTTAGAAAAAAAAATAATAATAATTAAAAACTGTTACAAAATATATGATAATTGAATTATATTTTATCATATTTTAATAATTTAAAACCAACGGTTAAAAATCATCACAAAATATACTATATTTTAATGATTAAAATTCATCACAAAATATATCATATTTTCACGAACTATCAAAAAGTTATTTATATTATTTTTAAATTTTAAAAATTCCAAAAAATATTTATTAATTATTAGTTATCTCCATAATTCACTTTTTTCTTTTCTATTGCATTATTAGACAAAATCAACTTTTAATTAATTATCTCATATATTTGTGCCTCTAATAATATACCATAATTTTAAGATTATATAAATAAACCATAAATAATCCTATGACATAATGACAAATTTAACGTAGCAAATTCCAAATACAAGATCTTACCAATAATGTCCATGGCATCACAGTTAAGTTTCTATACTGTTGTATTCAAAATCTGTGTTAAGCTACATTTCTTACGATGTTCTATCCAATAGTTAAACAACTTGAAATGAATTATCAGCGATATTTACCATGATCAATCCCAAAATGTCAACTTAGGATGGAATGTGAGCTGAATAAGGCAACAACATCTGCAATCAAAAGGCAATAAGTTTAACTTGATGCAAGATGCTAAAAGAGCATACGGCCTCCTTCAACCAAGTTGACAACTCTGTATTTCTAATTTACTTTGGCAGTTGGCATAAAATAAACTTAAACTAAAATGCATTCAATTTCTGATAAGCCATCAATTAAGAAAGCGGAAATAACCTCTGCATCAATGAAAATAACATCCTTCACTTCATATTCAGCAGCTTCATTAATTTTCTCTCCATGAAGAACAACACGAACATCAAATACCAAGCCATCCTCAATATTGTGACAATTGAGTGCAGTTAAATCAATATCTCCATCCGGAAGATATGTTTTTAATGGAACTGAAAAACCTGCAATGAAGAATATTTAACATCAATATGTATACCGCATTAGAAAGAATCATGTCAATCACTACCTGAAGTCAACAACATTTATTCATCAAAATCTGCACAGCAATCAGCTGCATTAAATTGAATTAGCTGCACCAAAACAAGAAAGTAAACACCAAGCGTAACTTTGCAGATGTCTCCATGTAAAACATACCATTCTTCTCGGTATATTCAATGCCATCCTTCATGAAAACATTAAAGTAAACTGTACGAGGTAAGAAACAAATTGTTTTATTTAAAAGACAACTGTATTATGGAGGAAGGTTGCACTACCTGGACAGCAACTTCCCGCTTCTCTTGAAGATCAACTTTATTACCGACCAGTGTCATCACTATATCAGGAGCCATCAATAGTGATCCTTTTCATTGGAATTAAGAAATCTATTTGTTAGACTTTTGGTAAATAAAATGGTTCCATATTCTATTCACAACATTAACAGATTGAAATTAAGTTAACATTCGTTAAAGTTCATGATCATATGAAGTGAATCATGAATTGAACCAAAAGTTAAATATCAAATGCTAAACCTGTATACCAGATCATGTTCTATGACTCTTTCACATATATCCTATCTGGTATTAAGGTTTACAAAAGAACAGATATCATGGATATTAAATCAGGCTTGAAAAACTGAAGACCAAATGAGTCACCAGCATGTAAACAAAGGCACGAAAATTTTCATTGATCCCTTGCTTTCTTACGCACCGCTTTGACAACAGAGATATGAAAAACATGCTTTTTATACTGAATAAAAGCCACCTAATCTGTGTGATAAAGAAGCAGTACCAACAATGTAACCTGCATAGGAAGATAAAAGAGTTTTTATACTGAAATAAAGATAGTAAAATAAAACTTCAATGGCATACTACATACTCATCAGATACAGGTAAATTTTATGCTTAATGATTTTTCCTGATATTGTTTTGCTGATGGCTCTTGGCTTGATTAACTTGACAGTGATTTCATTGTTATTACCTATTCCAGCTGTCATGACTCAGTGCGTGCATGCTGAAGTTTATTCCAGTGCTATTCTCCTGACACTGCCATGGATTAGTGTTATTATCTTCAATTTTTCATTGCTCCCTCTCCCCTTATCTCAACCACTCTGCCATCTTCATCTACAATTGAGAAAAACAACCCTTTAGATATGTCTAACAGTTAAAGAGTATACAACATTTTCGGTATTCTGCACAATACTAAACAAAATCTTGGCACTCATCACACAGACACACTACAAAGAATCAAAAACCATACAACCAAGACTAGACCTTTCACATAGAATGCTTCTTGCGTAAACCTTTTTCATGACCTGAGAGAATAAAATGGGGATCACGTGAAACAAACATAAGAAAATTGAGATTGAGATTGAGGTGCTAAGAAACAGAAAAAGAGAGGTAAAAATATTAACCTATTTAGCTTCAACTTCAGCCAATTCTTCAGCATCCCTGTCCATCAAATAAAATCAATAAGCACAACACAAGTCCAAGATTCAAGCTTATTGTGAATAGAAAAGGGTGAGCAAGCTGATATGATGGATAAATAATAATCACCCTTGTTCAAATAATGCATCTTTCAAGGACCAAAGGCCAAACACCAAGAACACAATGGGATAGAAAATCAACAATTCTCTGGCAGTGTAACTATGACAGAAACATGCTTCGTTGGAGTTCATCCATAGCCTATGATTTCTTCATCCGAGAAAAAAATGACCAAATTACAATATAATATAAACCACGTTAGGATAGTTTTTAGGTGAACATGGAAAACTGGAAAGAAATCAGAGAGATATTGAACAATTTCAATTCGGAACAAAATTAAAATGAAGTCTTCGATGCAAGTTCATGACAGAATTCATGAAAGATAAAATGAAACATTTTGTCATATTGGAGGGGTCAAATCCACAGAATGAGGCTGGCACATGTAATAAACCAAAAGAACATAGTAGACTAAGTTGTGGCATTCTTAACACCGATTGAGCCACATGCACATCACTCTAGCCGGTTCTTCTCTGCTACGTATAGCTAGATTCCTTAGCCTGATTTATTACTTTTAATTACTCATATACGTGACGAAACACATGCAATCATTTCAAGAAATTTTTTCTTTTCCGTCAAAATAGTTGGCAGTTTAGTAAATTTTATGAAACTACTGAAACAGATGTAAAACTAGTTTATATAATGTAGTTCCTATAACTAAGTATGCCAGAACATAAAATCCTATCCATTATAGTATTCAGAATTTCGAGTTTTGATTTCCATCTTTAATGATTAACTATGTCAGGGTCAAATAAAATATTTCAATGAGAAGTTATAAATTTCAGTCATCAAAATTCTTGTCTTATAGTACCTAATTAAGATGCACAGCTTGTATTTGTAAAAGACATGTGCAATTTGCAGAAGTGACAGTGAAACTAGAAGCATTTTTTTCTATTTAGTAGCGGATTCTTAAATGTCAGAATGAATAGTATTGATCACCTTGTTGTACAGAAGGTGGCCTTTACTTGGAAGGATGAAATTACAAGATGCAATTCATACAATGTCCTGCATCAAGAACCGAAATTATTCTTTAGTTTTAAATAATTCAGACAAATGCAATAAGGCCATGAATGCTTGGATAATTTTTGTATGTGTATAAATAATGAACAAATTCCATAGCTCACTATTACCTATCTGAAGAGAATACGAATAGATGGAGTTAAAAACCTTAACTTAATTTGACTATATTGGAAGAATTTTTTTGCATTCATAACTAGTGTATGCAGAATGAATTTCAAACTCGTAAATCTTCCTGTTCTATTCTAGTATGGACCAAAGATTGATCAAACTTGAATTAAGACATTTGTTTCTCGTTTACACGCATAAAAAATATTACGATACAACATTTTATCACAGGAATAGGAATATATTTGTAGTTAAATAAAGAATAAATCAGAAAATATATTTTCATTGATTGCATCATTTTCGTTCGTCTCCATCGAATGCTTCAGTCACAAATCTCAATTTGTTTGAGTCAGGTGGAGGGAGTCAGAATTAGGGTTTTTAAACTTTAATGGAGAAGTAAGACCACCGTAATTTGAGAATGAACCGTTGCTCGAATTGACTTAGTAGAAACAACATTCTATAAATCGAAAGTATATATTGGAGTAGGTTCACCCCTAGAAAGTATATAAAGAAGTAAAAGAAGTCATAGGAAGAGACATGTTTGTTGATCCAATTTTGTTCGTAAACTTAAATTAATGATACGTAACAAAATATATAAAAATATTTCTTGTCCACCTTTCATGATACCAATTATATCTTTTACAATATAATTATTTATTAATTTTTTTAAAATTAACGGTTATTTTTATTATTTTTTATAAAATTGTTTATCTTTTCTTTTTTTACATATTCATTTAATTTAATTTTTAATAAATATAAATTTATTTTATATATTAACTTAATAACATTACATTATTATTACTTATTAATATTTATTTATATTTACCCTGTTATATCATAAAATGATTATAAAAAACTTGATGCTATTGTATAAAATTAACACAAAAAAATAAAATTCTCACTGTCTATTTCATAGCCATAAAATAATGGTGTAAAAATTACTCCTTTTAATGTAAATTATTATATTATGGTAAATAATTTTTTTATATACAAAATGATATAATTATACTTATAATAATAAGTTAAAAAATAAAAATAATTACATTAAATTATTAAAATAATATTTTACATAATAAAAATAAATAAAAAATATTAAAAAAAATAGAAATAATTAATTATAAGACATAAAAAAATTTAATTTACATGTATTATTTGAACATAAATGTACATTGGATAAAAGTATTATGGATATTAGAATTGATTCCATGGTAAGTCACAACTCTATGATGATTTCATTTATATACAATGATGAACAATATAAATAACTTAACTTATTTAAATATGAACCATGATGATTTCATTTATATACAATAAAATTGATTATGTATGTGTGAAATATATGAAAATATAAATAATTTAATTACTTTATTTAATTAAGTTTTAACAAAATTTAAGTAAAAAAATTTAGAGAATTATATACTTAACTTATAAAAGATTATGATTATTGTATACACGTGTAATATATTGTTGTAATAGATAACGATACAATGACCTTGTTAATTTGGTCTTGGTCTTTTATTACCTGCTTAGGTGTCATGGTATTACTATTTTTAGTTTTTAATATTTTGTACGCATGTGATGTGGCATTTATATCCCGTGATGGGCTTAAAATTCGTAAAGGCGCGTTTGTTAGAAAGAAACATTTGGAGATGAGCGTCTCCTATCTTTTTTTTTTCTTCGTCGTCCATAGCTCAACCCTCACCAAACCACTAAAGAACGTTATTATGTATTCCTCTCTTGTTAGATACGCGTCTGAGAGAAGAAAGGTTTGTCGCTGGCCCTAAGCGAATGTCTCTCCTTCATCGTCGTCGATCACCGCTCACGCATTGAAAGTAGTCAAAGTTCTTCATTTGGTGCTGGTAAGTTCTTCGCTTTTAGCCTTGTGATTCTATGCCTCACATTTGTTTTGTTTTTTTCTTCTCTTTCGTGTTGTTGAAAGGTTTTTATTCTCCTTCGTGCTATTCTTGTTTGTGGGGTTTAATTTGAGTAAACTTTAGGTTTTACAAACTCTAACCTTCTTTCCTTTGCACTAAGCTTTGTACTTAGGCTTTATTTTGTTCTTCCAACTCTATTTTATTGCTTCAAGGAAAGTGTGAAGGTACGTTTAGGAACTAATTAGTGTTATTGAACCATTTTAGTGTATAAATGCAACCATGTGTACAAAATCTTACGAAGAAAAAATATAATTGTACACAAAAAACACTTAAGTCTTTCATTTGTACTGTGGTATAGAGTAAGCCTTCACAATGTGCTTGTGTAGTGGCGGTGAACAATTCAGTTGGTGAAGCAACTAATGAAAATTAATTGCGTATTGAGAGTAACCAATTAGTGTTATTAGAACTACTTTGAATAAACATGACCATGTGTACAAACTGTCACAAAAAGAGGACATTTACTTGTACACAAAAAGACAATTACGTTTGTCATCGCTAATGTGGTATTGAAGTAGCATTTCACATGTACTTTTGTGGTATTAGTGAACATTGAGTTGGTGAATGTATTAATGAAAATGAATAGTGTATTGAGAGTGACCATTTACTAGGAACTACTTAATTGAATAAACACGACCGTATGTACAAGATCTTACAAAAAACAACACTTACGAATAAAAAGACAGATGATTGTACACAACTGAATTTCACTTCGATAGTAACTGTCCTCCTGTTTCAATTTTTTTGTACAAAATAAAGTTCAGTGTGACATACTTGTTTGAAGGATCACTAATATTGTCTTCCTATTTTAGATTTTTTTTATTTTGTACAAAATAAAGTTCAGTGTGACATACTTATTTGAGGCACCACTAATGCTTTTATGCCAACATATCATTGGATTTTTTTGGTTCACTTGGTTCTAATTTGGATGCACATAACTACTCTCCTTTCTCTCCTTTTTCGTACTTTTTGGACAATATAAATAACTAACAGTGGTAAATTTCATGTACATTAATAAGGCAGAATACAAATAGAAGACATTATAAATAAAATAAATAATTATATAATGATAATCGTATATCATTTAAATTATAATTAAAACAAATAAAAAAAATTATAATAATGATAATTTAAATTATATAAAGGAAATTATAAAACTAAAAAAAATACAACTCAGTATACAAATAAAAATGAACATAAAGAAAAAATTCATTTGTTTTAAGAAAATTAATTAAAATGAATATATTCTACTATAAAAATAAATAAAATTTAAACTATTAATCAAAACCTTTCTTATATATAATAAAATTTAATTTTTGTCCATATATATATATATATTTATATTTTGTGGTATTGTCTTGACTTTCATAAGTAAAAATAATTACAACTAGATGAGAGTAATATGTTTTGAAAAAAAAAAAAGTACAATCTACACATTATCTTTGTAAGTAATGATCTTGTGTAGCAAAACTCACAACAAAAAAGACAAATAGTTGTACAAGAAAAGACACATATGTACCAAAACTTACAACAAAAAAAATAGATATTTGTACACAGAAAGCCACTTAATTTGCAAATGACATTGCAGTAAGACACTTGAGTTTGTTATAGATAGTGTGGTATTGTTTGACTTAGACAAGCAATTAATGATAATTAATAGTTTATCAGATTAACCATTTACCGTGACTAATTGAATGAGTACGTGTACAAAATCTTAGAAAGAAAAAAAACAAATTGTTGTACGCATAAAGTCATTTACATTTTTATCGTGTTATTGTATACACGTAAAGGCAATTTCTTTAGACAATTTCTTTTATAAGTGTTTATTTGTTCATAAGTCATATAAATTTTTTATCTGTAGAAGATATCACCGAGTAAGACATAAGTGTTTTTCTATATACATTTATCTATTTATCTATTTGTTCATAAGTCCACATGATTATACTTATTCAATTAAGTAGTTCAAGAACCATCAATGTGCAGAGTTATCTATATAAATACATTTATCTATTTTTTATTGCATAAGATTTTATACATAAGATTATGCTTATTCAATTCAGTAGTTCAAAAACCATCAATTGCAAAGTTATTTATACACAATATCACACCCAACAAAGACATATATTTGTATTTTGTATACGTAAAGATAGTTTAATTTGAAGTAAAGACATAAATGCTTTTATGTGTACATTTATCTGTTTTTTACTGCGTAAGATTTTGTTGCGTAAGATTCAACATTCATTCACTCCCAATACACTATTAATTTTATTATTTTTCATTCACTCCCAATACACTAAATTAAAAGAAAATAATTCGTATAATAAAAGAAAGAATAGAATGAGAGTACCTTACCCTGAGAGTAAGGTAAATTAGCCAAAGTTCTAAACATCAGATTTAGGAAGTATGACACAAAATTCACCAAAAAAATGAGACCATTCATTTTGGGATAAAAGAAGAAGATATAACATTTAACACAAGATTAAATTGTTATAACATTATGCGAAAAAAAGTTCAATATAAAGGTTAAAAAAATAGTACTCTCCTTTCATTACTTTGTTACTTAAAAATCATCACAATTCACATCAATCTCTCTCACATTTTCCTTCTCGTTCTCTTTTTTTTCAGCATTTTTTTTCTTTTTCTTTTCATTGCAGACCACATCTTTTTTTTCTCATCTTTTCTTTCTTCAACCACTTTCACATTTCTCTTTCTCAACTCTCCTAGTTATTTTCACTATAACAGCACAATTCTCACACTTGAATTTCACCAACACACTCCCACTACAATTCCAAGACTTCTTCATCACTCAATAGCAAGGTGCATATTGGTTTTACAGGTTTAAGGCTGAAATGAGTGGGTCAGTCAACAAAAACAAATCAAAATGGCTTAAAAATTCAGGTTCAATGATAAATGATTCAAGGTAGCTGTGACTCAAAAATTCAGGTTAAATGTTAGATACAATCATATCTTTATCCATCAAAATATAATGGTTTCTTGTTATTTTCACTTATATGAGATTTGGAGCATGTTTTTTTATTGATAGTATATTCTAAAGTGGTACAGGGATATTATAGGGAAGCCTTGCCCTTGTCTTGGATATTAATTATTGTGTTGTTATATATGGAATGATTAACCTCGCTTTATTGTCATGTCATGATTAAAAGATGTTTTATCAAGTAAATACAATTTGCAAGCAAGAAGAAACAAGTTGCAACAGGCTATTGAAACCACTTTACCGTTTTCAAATTCCAAATTAAACATAAAAAGTATCAATTTTATTTTTCTTAAATGATTAAATTTTACAATTTTGTTTATCATATTATGAGATGTTTAGACAAGTTCAATTGCAAAAATTGTGAAAGTTACAAGTGATAATTTCCATGGACACCGATCCTCAAAACCACGTTAAAAGCATTTGAACACGTTTCTCCCACTCAAATGGAAGAAAAGAGAGAACCCTATTAAAAACACGCTTTATCTACATGCTTGAGTTTGTTTTTGGCACATCTTACTTCATATTCCTTAAAACTCATGAATTTATGTTTATCAGAGCAATTTTATATTAATCTGTAAAAGAGTTCAATAAAAAAGCACCAAGTAATAAAAAAGTTTCTTTGACTTACAAGCTAACTAGTAAATTTTAAATTGACAATGCTGCAACTTTGGTAGAAAACATAGCTAGAAGTGTAGAAGGATTTATAATTTACAGGGAAAGCCAAGAAGTTGACATACCTCATGAAAACCATGATGGACAATTGACAATACGATTGGAGTTATATGTGCTTGAGCAATTAGACTAGCAGTTCCCTATTTCAACCACATAGGTGTCTCTTCTTGATTCACCTTTCATTCAGCAGAAGTATGCAGCTGCCATAACAAATTCATAAATGATATATTAGTTTTACTTCAGTAAAAAGAACTCCCCATTTGGGTGTGAAACAGAGTATTCCAGCATCTACTTAATTTATGTTTTCCTTAAATCAGAGGCACACACATCTTTTTGCTTCTGTGATTTTAAATTCATAAAAGTAAACACTTATTCTAAACAATGATTATCCATAAATTTAAGGATCATGTAAAAGAAATGCATATAATGAGGAAAAAAAAAACAAAAAGAACTTTAATGATATTTGTTCATTCAACAAACAAATATGGCACAACCACCAATTTAATCCTCCTCTTTGTTGATGATTATATATTCTTCCAAATTCAACTTCTCTTTAATTTCCTTTGACATCTCAAACACCTCAAGGGTCTGCAAACACAAAAACAGGTTAGTATTACTTATCACAACTTGCCACAAGGGAACCTAACACAATAATCAACACTCACTTGAGTAACTGTGGAGACCGAAATCACAATGGAAGCCTTTGCATCCTCGTCCTCGAACCGCTTGAGAGCCCTGCTAATTTTCCTATCACACTCACCAATAAGCTTATCTATGACATGCTCCAATTCCCTATCATAATTATCAGTCCTTTTCACCTTCACCCCGTCGTATATAAGAACAGTTAAGCAACGAAGGTAACACAAACACAAAAAAGCTGCTACATCTAAATGACACCGGAATCGCAAACTATTACCTATTTTTCGTTGTTTAATTTTAAAATCAATGCAACGAAATGGCGTAGTTTATATCGAAAAGACCTAAATACTCAACCAAATTGTTGTGTTGTGCTTCGATTGCAATACCCAAGCCCTATAGATCGAGAAGACACTCTTTTCAAAGCTGAAGAGAGTGCACCTTAGGGCAAGGTCCTATATCAATTTTCTGAAACAGAGATAGCAAAAGAAAGACAATGAAAAAAACGAAGCCTGGGATGCAAAAAACAAATGGCGAACCACAGGAAGAAGTTAACGTGAACTGTTTGAGTGCGTGAGAGTTTCGTGATCGTCGACAGAAGACGAAAGAGGAAAAAAGAAATACAAATGCGTAAAGGGTTAGCCACAAACCTTTCTTCTTTCCAATGCGCCTCAATGGACAGGGGAAATAGAAGAATCTTGTGGTAGCAAACTAAAATCTTCATGCTTTCAATGTGCTTTGAGCGACGACAGAAGCTGAAAAATGGATGAGGACTTGGGTCGAAACTTATCTTTACTCACATACGCGCCTCGACCAATCCCTAATCCACTTACTAATTAATTAAATTGTATAATTTACTGTGAATAAACAGATTAAGAATGTCAATAACCTGACAGCGCGAATATTCGAGAGATGTGTTTGACAAAAAAAAAAACAAGAGGAAGAGTAATATTAATTAGGTCTAAATGAGGGATCTTTAAAAACAATGATTTCTTATTGATGTTAATAAAATCAAGTGAGGTTATGGACTCTCTTAATTGGTGTGAGATTAATTATTTATGTTTATATTGAAGTTTGGGATTAGATTAGTCCCTAAGTGATGCAGTGGCATTCCAAAGGTTGTTTCTTTCCTTTTTTATTTTTTTCATTTTGCATTTCTATAAAAGTTATAAACTCTAAACTGCCTCTCATTAATATTATAATTAAAAAACAATTATGGTTGCATCTTTATTTTAATGTATTTCTGATTAAACCATTCAAAATAATTTCTACATTTAAAAATATTTTTTCAAATTATATATTACATTAAAAAAAAATATTCTTTATGATGAAATCCAATTTGAAAATACCTTCTAAATTATGATTCGGAGCGCATTTAAAAAAAAGTCTACATTGAAAATTACATATTTTATTTTCGAATTCAAAAATACATGTTGAATTGTACATTATAAAATGGAAAATAATTTTTTTACTACTAAATTTCATTAATATAAAATATATTTCATTAATTTAAAAAGTATTTTTAATTCAACAAATCTACACGATCTGTTTGTTTGATGGGTGAGCTTCTCCTTCTCTATCTCTCCCCTTCTCTTCAATTTCTTTTAATTTTGAATATGCTTTCACTCACTCTCTTTGTGAGGGCTTTTCTCACTCCTCGATTTCCTAATTTTAATTGTGTCTCGCTGGATTAGTGATAGGTTATATTTTTTCATATATATATATATATATATATATATATATATATATATATATATATATATATATATATAGATATAGTTTTATAGTTATAGCAATTGGTTATGGCATAGTCATTGGGAGATTGTGATTCTATATGGTTATATGACATTCTTAGACATCACTTTTAACTCCAAAATTTTAAGGCAATGTTGTTATAGGTCTTTATTATTATATAATGTTTAACTTTGTCTATTTTATCCAATGTGAGTCCCTTCAATATCTCCCCTCAAGGGTGAGTCCCTTATTTTTTTTCTTTTTCATATGGATATATTTCCCTTTCCCTTCAGGTGTATGAGTGACCCCTTTGGTTGTGGTTATGCGGTCAGTCACTCCGAACCATCGGCTCTGATACCACTGATGAGTTATATATTATTTCATATGTGAGTTATGGTTATGGTCATGGTTATAGTCATGGAGAGATGATGGTTCTATATGGTTATATGACATTAGTCTTACACATATAAGACCTTAGACACCACTTTTAACCCCAAAACCTTAAGACAATGTTGTTATGGGTCCTTATTCTTATATAGTGTTTAACTTTTTCAATTGTGAACTAACAAAGGGTAACTTTTTCAATATTTTAATCTTTCTGAACCATTTGCATTCAAATTTTTCTTTCTACAATAGGAAAAAATGACTACGTGTCATCTTCTCAAAATTTTCAAGATAAAAAAATAAATCAAAAACAAAACAATCTCACACATTTTGTTCTCACTCTCTGTATCCCACACAGAATATCATCTCTTTCAAACTTCTCTCTTTCTCAAACCTCTTTAGCTTCTTCTCTGTCTTCCTCAAACCTTTTCATTGTCTTCTCTCTCTCTCTCTCTTTCTCAAACCTTTTCAGAGCTTCTTCTCTCTCTTTCTCAAACCTCTTCAGCTTCTTCCTCTGTTTCTGGATCACTCACACACAACACCATGGCGAACATCAAATCTTCAGCTTCATCTCTCTCTCTTTCTCACTCACACAGAACACCATTTTTCTCATTTTACATACATCCTCACCTTTTTTACAAAACTTCATCTCAGTGTTTCTGACTCAAACATTCAGATTTGTGAACTCTTTTTCTTTTTTACGATTCTTCATCGTTTACGGCCAAGAATGCTTCAGAAAAAACAAGCTTTTTTTTGTCTAAATGGCTGAGATGAAAAGGTCGAAGACAGGCAAGACTCTCAAACAGTGGAAGCTTTGAACAAGATTTGATTTTTTTTGGTTGCAGAATGACCACGGTATGTAAAGCATTTATTTTTACTCAACTTTCGGTTATTTTCATCATTTTCGTCCTCACCTTTTTTACTCAAACACGATAAATGTTGAATCTTTGAAGCTTTCACTCTTTCACACCGACATTAAAGGTACGAAAGTTGTTGAATCTGACAGATCTTTTCTTCTTCTCTAAGATCTGAATGTATTTTTATGTTTTTTCTCTGATGAATAATTTTTTTCTCAGAGATGGATGAAAAATTTGAATAACACAATGAAGGTTGAATCTTTGAAGCTTTGACTCTTTCACAACGACATTAAAGGTACGAAAGCTGTTGAATTTGATGAACCTTTTCTTCTTTAAAATCTGAATGTTTTGTTTCTTTGATGAATAATTTTTTTTTCGGAGATGGATGAAAAATTTGAAAAACACAATAAATGTTGAATCTTTGAAGCTTTCACTCTTTCACGACGACATTAAAGGTACGAAAGTTGTTGAATCTAGCGGATCGATGAATCTTTTCTTCTTCTCTAAAATCTGAATGTTTTTTGATATTTTTTCCTCTGATGAATAAATGTTTTTTGGGAGATAGATGAAAATTTTTAAGAACACAATCAAGGTTGAATCTTTTATTCTTTGAAGACGACAATAAAGGTACGAAACATTTACATTACTATCTCATTTATAATTTTTATTTTAAAAACTTTAGATATTTGAAAAAGAAGTCATCATTTTTATATAATTTAAATTATACAAGGTTTTTTACTAAAAATATAAATTAAAACGTATAAATTTAAAAAAAATCAAATTATATAATATTATTTAATTTTTTTACACGTTATAATATTTAAATACAATCAAAATCTTAAAATTCTAAATTTTAGTATTTTTATTTTGTCATTTATTTAAATTTTATATTTATAATAAAAAAATATATTTTAAAATGTCTCGTGCGTTGCACGGGTATAAAAACTAGTATTCTTTCATATGTGAATTATGGTTATAATCATGGTTATAGTCATGGAGAGATGATGGTTCTATATGATTATATGACATTAGTCTTACACATATAAGACCTTAGACACCACTTTTAACCCTAAAATCTGAAGACAATGTTGTAATGTTTAACTTTATCTATTTTATCCAATATGAGACTTTGACTCACATTTGAACTATTTTCAACCATCAGAAGGAATTTCGTGAAATATTCCAATTTGGCGTTTCGTTTCGGCTTTCTAAACTCAAATGCGGGATTGGGCGGGTCTTTTTTGTTTCCTGTTTCTTTTCTTTCTGAACTCACGAAGTAAGGTGTGGAGCTATAATTTTGCCTTTTTTCCATAAAGTGGGTGGTGTAGAAGAAGTTTCTGTCTTTTGTGAGTGTGGTTGGGATTGTGATTTATGTTGGTGAAGGTGTATGTGTGTAGATTGGAAACCTGTGGGTGTAAAGGGGAAGAAGAAGTGTGGGTGTTGTGTGGTGGTGAGGTGCTAGAAAACATGGTGAGGGAGAATGAAGTGTTGGGTATGATGGAGGTGCCACCACAAAGCTGGCACGGAAGGCGAAGGAACGACACTTGGGTTGCCATAAAAGATGACCCACCCAAGAAGAAGACGACCCTCCAATATTAACAATGTAATTTAAATTTAAATTATATATTATTATTTATAAAATTAATAGTACTGTACAATATAATTAATATTAACAAATTATAATTTATTAATTAATATTAATTTATAATAATCAAAAAATAAATAAAAAATAATTATATAATAAAGTTATATAAATAACATTGTACGATGTTATCATTTTCATCCACTTTGCATCAGAATGAATGAGTCACCTAACAAATTATACTATCAACTTATACAAGACAAACAAATTTACAAGAAAAAAGATATTCCTTCTTCGAATTCATTATATTTATTATACAAATATACGATAAAAATGTATGATCTGGTAATCTATATTTGTTAAGAAATGTAATATAGTATTTAGCAAATTAGGGAAGAAGAATTGATTGTCAATATTATAAATATATAATAATAAATAAAATGAATGTTAAATATATTTTTAATTTTTAGATTTTAATGTGAAATTAAATTTGTTTTTATTTTAAATTTTGATAGTTTTCAAATTTTAAAATAAATATTTTTTTTAATTAAATTAAATTAAATTAAATAGTTTTTATGTATAAGTTTCAGATGAATGTTTAAAATGTTAACAACGTTTGATATGATCTAACTAAATTGTTAATGTTATACGTCTTTAAATGTATAGAAAACATTAACTTCAATAAATTAAAACAGTTCTTCATTACTTTTAATATTTAAAATTTAAATATATCAAAATTCAAAATATAAAATAATTCTAATTTTATAAGAAATAGAAACTATTTAGAATATGAAATAACTTAAAAAGAATCAACTATAAAATTAAGGCTTAATTATCATTTTGGTCCCCTAATTTATTGGGTTGGTTCACTTTGGTCCCCTTATTATTTTTGGGTTCAATTTGGTCCTCTAATTCTTTAAAAGGTTCAATTTGGTCCCTGCCGTTAAGTC
>Ga0214542_1003189_pt1 | contig 33762 bp, 20 predicted proteins | sample CNSS1metaG_FD_160096 | JGI IMG/M metagenome (GOLD analysis project Ga0214542, IMG submission 160096) | Root nodule microbial communities from cowpea collected in UCLA plant growth center, Los Angeles, California, USA - CNSS1 | ecosystem: Host-associated > Plants > Roots > Nodule | place: USA...
ATATACACACACACACACATATATATATATATATATATATATATATATATATATATATATATATATATATATATAAGGTTACTTAACAAACAATAAGTATTTTATAATAACTTAAATTAAACGAGGATGGAGATATGGTAGGGATGGGTATTATGACAAGTATAAGGATGGGGACAAGGCGAATATGTATATTCTCATCCCCATTCTCATATCCAATTGAAAAAGTCGGGTATTTCCCATACCCATACTTAGTCAATGTGGGAATTCCCTATCAAAACGATGAGTGATTCGGATAATACCCACAGGGATAAATTTATTTGTCATTCCTATATGAGGCTTTAGTTGGTTTAAAGAGTCTTATTTTCAATGGAAGGGTTCCTCCACCTAGATAGGGGCATCCTACGTCTGACACCTTTAGGTTCTAACTCTCAGACATGAGGTTAGATCTACAAAGTAAAGCATAATTCCATAAACATTAAGATAAAGAACACAATTTATAGATAATTAAGGGCAATACAGTTGAGTAAAGAAGTCAAGTTCAATCCCAACGCCTTAGATAAATATTCGTCTCGTACTCGTCCCCATATCCGTGCCAATATCCATTATGTGGGTACCCGCATATTTTTTAATATCCATGGGTACTCGTGAGTATTTACAAATAAATAAATAAAATATTTAACAATATATTTTAACCATAAATTCAAATAAAATACAATACATAACATTCATAAATTTCAAACAAAGTCCAAATAGTTCATTTAAATAGTGTTGAATGACAGTTTACAAGGAAATGAAATTTTTTTAAAACCAATTAATAAAAACTAATCTATTCAAAATCAATGTGTTAATAATTTAATTATATTTTTTTAATTTAAATTATAGTATAACAGGTACGGTTATCCACGGGTACGAATACTATGATACTCGTCCCTGTCCTGTTAACATGCATGTATAAAAAATACCTAAACTCGTTACCCGTGAGTATCCATTTGCAATATTCATTTTCTACTCATTACAGGTTTTATCCACGGATACCTGCAAGTACAAATTCTTTTGACATCCCTGATCACCTCTTTCAAACTTAATTCTAACATATTTTTAACAATACCAAACCAAAACTTTGATTATTGTTCCATTGTCAAACTTAAAGTAGATTACAGACTATCGATTTGTCTATCAAATCCCTATGGATACAACCTTGTTATGCTATAATTGACCCAGTGCACTTGCTAAATAAGTTAGACCCTCAATTAGGCCACAACACAATTCTAATTGTTAGTGTGACTTTCAGGAATACATGATCACCTTCGTGAAATTCAAGAGGTCGTCTTTTCTTATCATCACAACATTTTTATCTATTATGAGTTACTCTCAATTTTTTCCTAATAGTTTTGTTTTCTCTGTGATATGTAGAATCATGTCAAGGCCTAAGACAAAATTTTCTCTAGTATCAAACCAACATAAGGGTGTTGTTTTACATTTTCTCCCATACAATGCCTCATAAGGTGTCATACGTATACAAGAATGGAAATTGTTGTTACAAGTGAATTCAATCAAAGGTAAGCATCGATCCCAACTATTAGAATCCTCCACACACAATATCTCAATAAATCTTCCAAAGATTGAATGGTTCTTTTTAACTATCCATATGTTTGGGGATGACAAACTGACCTAAGATGAAGTTTGGTCCCTAAGTCTTGATGTAAATCCCCTAGAGTTTAGAAGTAAATCTAGGATCCCTATCAGATATAATATTGGTTGGAACTCCATGAAATATCACAATTCTTCTTATGTACAACTCAGTTAATTTTTCCAATGAATAGTTAATGTTAATGGGTAAAAAGTGCCTAGACTTTGTTAGCTTATCCACGATAACCCAAATGGAATCAAATTTTTGTTATCGTTCGTGGTAAGCCAACTACAAAATTCATTACTATATTATCCCATTCTATTCAGGTATATATAAGGATTGTAACATTCTTACTGACTTTTGGAGTTCTATCTTAGTTTTTTGACAAACTAGACATGTTGTATATTGTGCTACTTCCTTGTCCATCTTAGGCCGCCAAAATATTTCCCTAAGATCTCAATACACTTTTATTGTGCTAGGATGTATGCTCAATTTGCTCTTATGTACTTCTTCTAAAATCATCCTTTTAATCTTTGTATTATTAGGCAAAAACATTCTAGCATTAAATCTCAAAATTCTTGCCCTATTTATGCAAAAAAATTCTCCATTCTTTTATCATCTTTACTTATTTTTCTTTTGAATGAAATCATCACTTACTTGTGCTAATCAATTATAAATAATAATAATAATAATAATAATTATTATTATTATTATATAATCATAATAATGCAAATAATGATAATAATAAGGCAAACATAAAGATTAAATACAAACAATTCTTATAACAAAAATAAGAATATACTATAAAATTTCAAATGAGGAAAGCTTTAGAAACAATTTGTTGGTATAACTAACATAATCTTAGTATCAATTTTGATGAAAATTATTGATCCGTTTCAAGAAATTTAATGATAAGGAACAAATTGCATCAATTTTTCAAAAATCGAGACTAAATTGAGACTATAAAAAATTGGAGGACCAACTTGACATTTTTAGACGAAAACAGGAACCAAAAGAATAATTAAACTTTTAAAATATAAGCATAATAATGTACATACCTCAATCGCTTAATATTGTGACAATTTACAATACACCTCCTAATAGAAAGGAAACATAACATTTAAAATATGTGGGTGTACCTCAGTCAACACAACTTCGTTGTTACCTATTGAACTTAATTTCGTGAAATCGCAATTCATATGGAGATGAATATCCATTGTTGCAACTAATTTATGGGCTTTAGTCTCATTCCCCTACACGAACCAAGTACTTGTTGATGCATCAACCATATGATAAGCAAATCCATAATATTTTTATTCTAACCTGACAAAGTCAAGAAAATTAATACCATGAGTAATTAAGTTTTTAATAAATTTATGTCTCACTCTTAGATGCCTTATTCTTCACTAAATTTGTTCCAGAGACTTTCTATATAGCAAATTGACATTCACTGTGCATTGAAATATGAGGTATATACATATTTAATAATGGTAAATCATAAAAAACATTTTAAAAAAATTTCCTTAGCAGTAGTAGTATCTACAACAATAATCTCAACAATTTTTGCTTCCATGGTAGATCATAGTTTGTTTAGCATATTTCCATGATGCTGCCCCTCTACCAAAAGTAAAAACATAATCAGTTGTTGATTTTGTGTCACCAAAATCAAAATCTAATTTGCATTAATATATCCTTCAGTATTCTCAAAAAATTTCACATATTGAAGGCATAACTATACTAATCATAAATAATATCATCACTAGAAGGCAAAAGAGTACTATAGGTATCACAAACAATTTTAGTCAATTTATCCTTTAAAGGAAATATTTCTAGATTCCATAATAGTATTGTAAGAAATTTTACTTACTTCAAAAATAAATAACCAAGAATTTTTCTTTTATTATTACGGGGTATGTTAACCTTTGCAAGACACCCTTACACTTTTTGAGATATTTTAAATGTGGTTATCTTTTCTTCTATAACTCATAAGGAGTTTTATCACAACATTTATAAAGAATATTTTAAGAATATGACAACCATAATATAATTTTAACCAAACTAGAACTTGTAACATAACATTTACCATATCAAACAAAATTCCATTTTATTTTCTTTTAGTTACCCATTTCAATTCAAGTAAATTTTGTTTTTCGTGTGTAGAAAAAGACTTTCTTAATTGCTTTGGTTGAACATATATTTCACATTAATTTAATATGGTAGAATAAATATAAACACACAATAGATAAGTGTGTTCATATAATCATTAATAATCATTAGGCGAGTTTATTAATGCACATCAGGCTAATATGTCGGTATGTTGATTTGATAATCCATACACAGACTAATTGAGTTTATCCAACATTTCTGAGCTTTGAGTCCCACCAATAAGCACAAAATTATAAACGATCACTACTCTACACTTTTTTCTGCGTAATTTATCCTTTGTGTTTTTAAATCATATACTCTTTATATTTTTCTGAATTGTCTAAAATAAATTAAAATAAATTAAAAAAATTAAAAAAAATTAAAAAAACCAAGAGCTGACACGTGGCATGTACTGTTCAAAAACGTTAACTATTTAAATACCGTTAGTGAAAAGGACCAAATTGACCATAATTTGACAAAAATGAGGACCTAATTAAACATAAAACAAAAATAGGGACCAAATTAAATAAAATCAACAAAAATAAGGACAAAATGTATATTTAAACCTATTTCAAATTGGAATATGATTTCAACCAACAACTTTATTCATGAATATTCCAACAAGAAAAATATATACTAATTGGTTGGGCACTTCTGTAGACAAGAATCTATCACTTCAGACACAGCACCGCTACCATCTGACATACAAAATTAAGCATTAGAAAGATGAAAAGACATATTAATTGAAATATGAAACATAAATAAAAGAGTTTGAGTATACCAATTTTGATGTTTATGGACTTGTTAACACCACAGTGACTCATACATTGGGTAGCTTCATTAGACATTCTTGGACACTTTGCAACACAAATCGCAAAGCATATTAGATAAGCAAGATTAGCTAGAATACAACTTATCCCACATTGAGCAGGACATGTGAGTTTAGCTTCTGAGAAACACAACATAATCATTATCACAACAACAACACCAATATTCTTCATCTCATTCTTTGCCATAACTTCTTTTCAATCCTCTACTATATTAAAGTTTTGTGTACAATTTGTGTTTTTCAAGGAAACCCAAACACCTACTTATATAACTTTTAGAATTATATTAATGGTATTCATTAGGATTATTGTAATTTGCACTCCTTTAATCATGAATTTTTCTAACTTATTAATGAATTGTTGAGGTTCATGCACCATGGTAAAGATTAACAACAACAACAATACTTTTCATCTTACTTTTTGCCGTAACTTCTTATCAATCCTCTATTATATCAATTCTTTCTCTACAACTTAAACTTTTGTCGTGTGTTTCAAGAAAAGCCAAAGACTTGTATAAACGTTGATTTTTAATGTGAAATCTTTTTAAACTTTTATATTAATTGTTAGAAATCTCGTGTCAGTAGGAGATAATAACAATTTAGATTATATAAATAGATATAAACCTTATCTTACAAACTAATTTTTTATGATTAAATTAGATTTAAGTTACTCACTTTTTAAGTATTAAAGTTATGATTTAGAATCTATTCTAACAAAATTTATATTTGTTGGACATATTATTTTATTCACTATCAGTCTACTTATTAGTGTCAAGTTTTACACACAAAATATATATCGTGATAAATATATATTGTTGAAAGTCTCACGTTAACTTAAAATAAAATCAATTTAAAATTTTATATTATAACATGACATAATAATATCTAATATTATAGACAGAGTTTTACATAATAATATCTAATATTATAGACAGAGTTTTAGATTATAACAATAAAAAAAGTCATTTTAAAAAAGATAATTTTCTTTTAATAAGATATTAAAAGAGAAAGGTTATAACCAGATTTTGTCTAAATTGCTAAAAAAATCTTATTAAAAGTTTCTAGATAGACATGACATGTGCGCTTTTCCGTCCCAGTCCCTTAATGCATGGGGAGAACGGTGACTGTTGCATTGTCGGATCTATATCTGTATTTAATGTTATTTAATGAGCATAAATAAATTTAATGCATGAGTGTATTAAATGTATTTTAATGGATATTAAACACTTCTTTCTTATATTATCTGACGAGTACAGTTTTATTCACCACACAAATATATTAAATAATCACTGCAGAACAGATAGAAATAAAATATATTAAATTATAATCGCTGAAAGACATATAGAAATATTATTTCTTGTTTCTAATTTGGGTTTTATTAAATGGACTTCTATTATTAGCAAGTACTGTATTTAATGAGAGATTCTATTTTAGTAAAACTTTTCCAATAAGGGATACAGATAATATTTGTTGAGAATATAGTAGAAACTTATAGATTTTCATATACAAGAATAATATAATTAGTTTTTACTTAGAATAATTAAATTTATTTATTTTTTTTGGAAAAAATGTACGTTTATTTCAGAAAGAGAATGTTAAAACTTATTTTAACTCTAATTCATAAATTAATTATAACTTTTTACTTATAAGAGAAATAGTTTACTACAAAAAAATTTTATTAATAATTAATTTTAGTAACTAAAAATTGTTAGTTAATCAATTTAGATATCAATTTATAAAGTAAAACATTATTGGTTACTAAAATAGTTATTATTATGAATAAAAAATTATAATTGGTCACTAAATTGTTCATTAACTAATTAGAAACCAATTTAGAAACTAAGTTATTTTAATAGTCAAGATCGAGGTAGTTAATTTTTAGTGATCAATTTCCTTTGGTAACTAATTTAATGACAAATTTAGTGACCAATTATAACTTTTTATTCATAATAATGATTATTTTAGTAACCAATAATTTTTTACTTTATAAATTGGTATCTAAATTGATCATTATAGTGACTAACAACTTTTGGTCATTATAATTGATCACTAATGAAGCATTTTTTTTATAGTGGTTATAGATATTAATAAATTTTTTTTTATAAAAATATATCAAATTAATTAATATAATAACTAATTACTTTTGTTTTGGTTAAAATATTTTTTTGATCCCAACCTTTGTCAAGTTTTGTTAAATAAGTCCTAATTTTGGTTTTGTGCTCAAATAAGTTTAAATTTTCGTCAATTTTATTCAATTTGGTTTTTTTTTGCTAACATCATTTAAATCATTAAAGACAATGAACAGTGTCTGTCACGTGACACGATATTGGGTTGACACGTGAACATTTAAAAAAAATTAAAAAATAAAAAAAATCACAAAGTGACACATGGTAGTCACTATTCATGGTCATTAATGATTTAAACGGTATTAATCAAAAAAACTAAATTAAACATTGACGAAAATTGAACCTATTTGAACACAGAAACAAAATTATGACTTATATGGTTTACCATTTCTAGATTTAGATCATCTACTTTTCATGTTTTATGCATTGTCTATCTTTTGTATTTTTATCAAATTTAATCTCCTTGTATCGCCTATCATTTTTATTCTTGAAAAATTTACTCTTTATTTATCTGCATAGTCTAACGTTTGTTTCATTCAAAAACTAACTTGAATTATTTATTGTGATTAATTCAATTATAATACATTATTTAAAATAATTATATATAATTTATTTTATTAAAAATATATATAGAAAACTTAAATACATTCTTATTGTAAAAATAACTAAAATATTATTATTTAATTTCATAATATTTATATTAAATTATAATTATATATCTATAACTCAAATTAATATAATAATTTTTAAAAATCCCTAGAAATAGTAGTTCTTATTACGTGCATGAATATTCCAACAAGAAAAATACTAATTGGTTGGGCACTTTTGTAAACAAGAATCTATCGCTCCAAACAAAGCACAGCTAGCATCTGACAGAAAATTAATCATTAGAATGATGAAAAAACATGTTAACTGAAATATGAAACATAAATATTGAGTTTGAATACTTGATTTTTATGGACTTGTTCACAGTCACTGATACATTGGGAGGCTTCTTTAGACACTAACATAAACCGCAAAACAGATCACATAAAAAATTAGAATTGATTTCCAAATTTAAAAGTTCCAAACAAAATTTGTCATTAAATATTAGTTATTAAAATTTTTCTTATCAACAAAATTAGTTTTTAAATTAATCTTTAATTAATTAGTGACTAATTTAACAATTAATTATAATTTTTTATTCATAATAATAACTATTTTAACAACCAATAATTTTTTATTTTGTAAATCATTATTTAAATTGATCACTATAGTGATTAATAACTTTTTGGTCGCTAAGATTGATTGTTAATGAAATATTTTTTTGTAGTGAACATTTATCATATGAAACAAAATTCCAATTTTATTTTTCTTTCAGTTACCCAATTCAATTCAAATAAATTAGTTTTTTTTTTTTTCATATGTGTAGAGAAAGACTTTCTTGGTTGCTTTGATTGAACACATATTTCACATTTGTGCTTCAAATCAATAGAAAGATTAGGACACATCATTCATCTAATAGAATTTAAATTTACATTACCTGGTCTAGCATGTCACACATATCACGACTTTGAACATTTGTAATAATCAAAGAAGAACTAGTAGATATTTTATTTGAAGATAAATACATAAGACTTAACTTAAATAAAGTATCACAAATATATCATTTACCAACACAAACACCATGCATAGAAATAACAACCTTATGGCACTAAAGAACCACTTTGTAACCTTGTTGGACAACAAGGAGTACTTATAAGATTTTTTCTAAACTCGGAAACATGAAAAAACTTCGTTTAAAGTAAGATAATTTCTAGAAGGCAATTCTAATTTCACTTAACCCTATTGTAGAACATGTGTCATGCTCCAATTCCTCATACTCATAGTACATATGTTTGTTTTCCAATACCAATTGTAAGATGTAAAAGATGTTCTTAGCCAAGAAGAGGGGGTTGAATTGACTCTTTCTAAAAATTAGGTTCAATTTTAAACTCTTAAAAATATCTTCTTTGAATTCAATTGACCAAGTTTCTAGCAATCTATCACACCCCTGGAACATACATTTTAACCGATTAAAAACAGAGTCAGCAGATTGAAATCGTTTAACAGAGCAGCACACACTAAGATCAGTATAATTCAACAGATTGAGAAACAAGATCAAGAGGTTGAAAAACTAGAAAAATTATTTAGAAAACGCAATTAACACATAACAAAGAATGTGATCAAAATACCAATTAAGATTAATTCCAATTGACAGTATAAGCAACATTTTAACAATAGATTACATTAGAGCCCCAAAGTTACACAAAAAGATTGATTTCAATGGTTTTCTTGAAGATTTTATCAAAGATAAATTAAGAGAAGAAGAGTTAAACCAATGCACATAGATTTTTATATTGGTTCACTCTTAACAGAGCTACATCCAGTCAATCAAGGCAACCTTAGCCTGACTTCCACTATATCAAAAGTTTTATAAAATCCTTACAAGATTACACTTTTGAAAAACCCAAAAAACCACACCTAGACTCTTGAGTCCCACAAGAATCTAATTCAATACAGCAAGACTCCCACTTACAGAACTGGAATCACACCAGACAAAACCCAAATACCCAAGAAAGACAAACCTTGGTGGTGGCTTTCCCTAGCCAACCAAAAGCTTTCTTCAAGGCATCCACACTAAGCCAACAATACTCCAAGACTCCAAGCAATTCACTAACGTTTGCAGCACTGTGTAATTCAGAGAGGATGAGTTTTCCAGAGATTTCACATTGATTTCGAGCTAAAAAATGAATCCATCACTAACCTTTATGAAAAAAATACGCTTAATAGTCTGTTAGTTAACATATTCAACATGTTGATTTGGTTGTTGAATCTATTGATTTCACTTAACTTAAGTGTAATCAGAGCTAATTGAATGATAATTTAGTTGATTGAATATGTTAATACCAGAACTATAATAGCAAGTCAATTAACATGTTAAAAACCCTTCTAACATACTAAAAGACTATAACCAGACACAAGACACTTATTCTATGCCAAATAATCTTCAAGTTAAGCTTCAATCTTCAAACTTCAAGATCTTCATGTGTTAGCCAGATTAAGCAAACTTCAAGCTTGATCAACACACATTTTCTTCAAGTCTTCATCACTTTATCAAGTCTTTATCAATCCTTTGTAACCTTACCAAGTCTTTATGTAATATCTCCATCACATCTCTATACATCAAAGTCATTGTGCTAACATAAAGCACATATTTTTTTTATTAGCACATACATGAACATTAGCCCCCGAATTCTATAAACCAATCATTTGAGTTAAAAACATAATTTAACTCAAGCCTAGTGACATAGTACCTTTCAAATGGGAAATTAGAGACAACACCCAATAATAGTATTAGCTCTAGGTTTGAAATTACACTAAACATTTTGAACAACTTCTAAGAAAAACATGTTTTCCTTGATACAAAGACTTACAAGCAAAACATTAAAAGAGAAAGTTGTGGACTCATGTTTTAAACTTCGACCACAATCAGACCATGAATGAAATAACTTTTAAATCATAAAAGTCATAAGCATAATGTCAAGTCAAATAATTCTTTTTAATTTCATGTCATTAAAAAACTTCAAATTCATGAATCTGATCAAAATTAGATTTATTACCCGTCATTTGAAATTAAATTATTTTCGAGATAAACTCTTTATTTTTCACATATGCATATATTTTTAATTCAAGTGCTTCCTACACTCAATAAGAGTTTTAGTATGACAAATTATTTTACAAATATTATCATATCAAACACTTAAAATATGTCCATGATATAAAACATCTTTATCTTTTTTAGATAATGTTAAAGAATTAATTAATATAATAGAAAAATCAATAATTTTGGAAATCACGTATAAAATATTCGGTGAGACAACTTCATTTGTTGTTACCAACAGAAAAAAAAAATGCACATTTTTTTATTTACTTACTTGAGAGTGACTTAATCATATTCATAAGAAACATATTATATTATCTTTGAATTTTTGCAATAACAAGAATCATGATTAATAAAGTAAAATAACAAACTTTTCTCTCTAAGAATGTTAGAAAAATAACCAAATAATAAAAATAAAAATAATAAGGCAGAGATGAAGATTGATAAAGGCAAAAAACTATTATAACAAAAATAAGAATATAATATAAAAATTGTAAGTGAGGAAAGGATTAGAATGAACTTGGGTTGTTGATACACGCAGAATGTTGTTCTCATAGAGAAATGGCAAAACAAAATATTATGTGATTTTCTTCCAAGATATAACAACTTGTTATATTGATCGAATGCAACAAAGAATATTTGAACTTTACGAACATCAATATTTTAAAAAATAATATAGAACAAAAAACTGAAACCTGGAACAGTTTTATATAAGGTGCTATTTGGTGTGCCTGATGTATCTTTTCCTCATGCAAGTATGTAGTATTCATAAGTAAAATAAAGTAGAGAGGAATAAATTGTAATAAATCTAATTAAATAAAATACTAATTCGTAATAAAGTTAAAATCATTCAAATAAATAACATTGACCCAAAAAATTAATAAGACGTAAAAACATTAGTAATCGTGGGATAATTTATTTATTTACTTTTTAAATTATATTGAAAGTTTCTAACAACTTTAGCTTCATGGATTTTCTTCTTTATGTTGTTAGTGGTCTTAGTTTAATTTCATTCTATTATAGCTAAATGTCCTATAAGTAAATAATATAAATAATGAATAAAGTCCTATTAGATTCAATATAATATTACAAGACAAGATTATACAAATTAAAATCATCAGATGATATATATGTGAAGCCTAATAAGACGAATCAGTACTTACACTAATAAGATAATACAAGTCCAAATAATCACAACAATCAAATGATACAAGATGATCATATTAATCGGATGAAACAATTCTAAAGTTCCCACTTAAACATATTAGACAATATTGTAGAATGAATTGATCATACAATCAATATAGTAGAATAAATATAAACACATAATAGATAAGTGTGTCAATATCATTGGACGAGTCTATTCATACACATTAGATAAATCTGTTCATATAGTGATTAGATAAATGTGTCCATATTCTTTTGCATCTCTAACATTTGTATTTTTATAGAGTCTATTCTTTATATTTTTTGTAATTTTACATTATCTACTATTTAAATTTCTGTGCATTGTGTAGCATTTGTATTTTTACAAAGTATACTATTTATTATTTTTGTGCATCGTCTATCCTCTATATTTTTTATAGAGTTTACTTTTTACACTTTCTACATGATTCATCCATTCTTTACATTTTTATGCATTTTTTAACTTTTGTATTTTTTTACAGAATATATTGTATGTCGTATATCTTGTTATTCTTACAATCTTTATATTATTTTTCCTGCATCTTCGTATAATTCAAATTGAGAAGTCTGAATAAGTAATGCTTCACGTATAAAAAGTTGTGTTTTTAAATGAATTTAAAATAAATAATAATAACAATAAAATAGTTCATAATAAAAAAATAAATAATATAAATATGAATAATAGTAAGATAATTCATAATAAATAATAGCAAATATATAAATATTAAAAATAATAAATTGTAATAAATATAAGTAACAATAAATAATACATAAATATAATAAGTAGTATTAAAATGATTGGAAATAAATAATAATAAATGGTAATAAATTATAATAAAGATAAATAATAAATAAACATTATAAATAATAAATAATATGAACAAATAAATGGATAATAAATAATAAATAAACCCTATCAAATTTAATATCCATTAAATAGATGATACAAGACACGATGGTACAAGTTGAAATCATAAGATTATATATGTGAGACCTGAATAGACGAATTGTATCAAATGATACAAGTCAAAATGATCTCATCAGACGAACCAAAGTTAAGTTACCACTTGTACTAATGAGATGGTATAGTAGAATGAATTTATCATACAATTAATATAATAAAGTAAATGTAAACACACAGTATACGAATGTGTCCATACAATTATTAGACGAGTCTATCAAAACACATAATATGTTCATATATTGATTAGATAGATGTGTTCATACACAGGGTAGACTAACATCTCCGAGCTTTCAATCCCACCGATAAGCACAAGAAGTTGCAAACAACCATTACTCTACATTTTTTTCTTCATAATTTATCCTTTGTATTTTTAAATTATTTACTCTTTATATTCATATTTATCCTTTATGTTTTTAGATCCTCTATTCTTTATACTCATCTACATCGTCTAACCTTTAACTTTTTTTTTTACAGAGTCTACTCTTAACATTTTTCGTGAATCATCTACCCTTTATACTTTTATTGCCAGCTTTTTATACCATTCTTGTGTATCATTTAACCTTTATATTTTTAAGGAGTCTACTTTTTATACTTTTATACATGTCTATCTTTAGTTCTAGATTGTTTATTCTTCACATTAATGTGCATTGTGTAACTTCTATTTTTACTAAATTTATTGAACACTTTTACATCCTCTATCTTTTTTATTCTTAAAGAATTTACTCCTTATATTTTTATGCATAATTTGGCAGGTGTATCTTTTAAAATTTAATTTATTTCGATCATAATATATCATTAAAAATAATTATATACAATTTATTTTACTATATATATATATATATATATATATATATACAACTTAAATACATTCACCTTATAAAAATAATTAAAATATTATTATTTCTAAAATTAAGTATTTATATTAAATTGTAATTATACTTTTACAAACTTAAATTAATATAATAAATATATTACCATTTTTAGAAGTCCATTGCACGCATGTAGTATAAAACATTATTTTATGTGTATGTATACGGTAGAAGAAACTTTTTTACGAGTGTAATTACGGGTTCATCAACTAAGGTATTAGAATCAATAAATAAGTATATATAGTACTCTAATATTATAGAAAATTGGTGCAGAAAATGTGTCCAAAATGCACTCTTATTAATTACATCATGAAATATAAATTTTATATAAGAGTTTGATCTTTATATTTTTTATTTTTAATATTTTTAAATATCGATATAATTAAAATTCCAAAATTTATAATAATATTTAACATAATTTTATTTGGAAATATTTTACCGTTCATATTCCAATTTGGAATATCATTACAACCAACAACTTTATTGATGAATATTCAACAAGAAAAATATATACACTAATTGGTTGGGCAATTCTGTAGACAAGAATCCATCACTTCAGACACAGCACCGCTATCATCTGACAGACAAAATTAGTGATTAGAAAAATGAAAAAACATATTAACATATGAAAAAATATATAATATTTTGACTACTAAATTTTGACAACTTTTATTATAACATAAGATATAAGGTATTATCTTTTAAGTAGTTTTAAAATATTGAAAATAAAAAAATAAAAAATCACTTAGAAAATAACACTTTATGTTATAAGAGAAAATTGTCAAAATTTAATAGTAAAAAAAACATTTTTTATAAGAAAATAAGAGTTTGAGTATACCGATGCTGATGTTTATGGACTTCTTAATCCCACAGCGACCGATACATTGGGAGGCTTCTTCAGAGAGTTTTGGACACTTTGCAACACAAATCGCAAAACATATTGGATAAGCAAGATTAGCTAGAACACAACTTATCCCACACTGAGCCTGACATGTGAGTTTAGCTTCTGAGAAACTCAGCATAATCATCATCACAACAACAACACCAATATTTTTCATCTCATTCTTTGCCATAACTTCTTTTCCACTCTCTACTATATCAAAAATTTGTGTACAACCTTAAACTTGTGTTGTGTCTTTCAAGGGAACCCAAACACCTACTTATATAGCCACAGAATAACTTCTAAGATCCCAATTTTAGAATTATATTAATGGTATTCATTAGGATTAATGTAATTTTTGTAACTTATTAATGAATTGTTATGGTATGGTAAAGAAATGGTCAATTTATTAAAAATGTTACCATAGATCAGTTTTATAAAATATAGTAACATTTTTTTAAATAAATGCCACTATAACTAATATTAATAGTAGTATTGTAACATTTCTAAATAAATGTCACTATAACTAATATTAATAGTAATATTCTAACATTTTTCTAAATAAATTTCACTTTAATTAATATTAATGGTATAATATTATAACATTTTGAAATAAATGTCACCGTAACATTTTTAAATAAATGTTACTGTAAATAAAATTAACTTGTATAATATCATTTTAGTAAAATGTTACTAAACATTAAATATTAATATTTTTATATTTTATTTTTAACAATATTACTAAATTATTTATATTTTAAATTATTTTTAAAATTTGATCAAACAAAGTAATTGATTAAGGCAAATAAGAATAATGTTTCTTCTTCATCCACAAAAAGTCATTGTGTCTTTGCATTTGTCTTTGCGTTTTCACCTTTTCCTTCACCTTTGTCTTCATGATTGTCTGGTTAGTATATGATTTAAGCGTTTTAATGTGATTTATGCATTAATGATGTAATTATAGATAATATATAAAATGGATTTTATATTTTTTTTTCATTATTTTTTGTTTGAAATCAAATGGAATTTTTTAGTGTGCAATTGATTGTGAAGAGAAAATATTAAAAACTATTATTGACTTGAGTTTCTTCTATGATCTTGGTGGAAAGATAAGTGATTACTTCTGACAAGACACTTTTATGTAATTTTGACTCTCATAAATCAGAAACAACTATTACAAAATGGACAATAGCTACGATGATGGTTGCTAAAGTATTCTTTTTTTTAATATTAGAAGTCATATAACCTTTAATATACTTCGACTTGATATCATCAAAAAGATTATTTGTATAATTAATAGATTCTCTTAAATGATGATTTTTAAAGTTTATCTTTCTTATGCTTTTAGTTTAGGCTATGATGAAAATTTGTAACAAAGGACATAATTTTGGTTTATTAAAGAATGTTATTTGCGTAATTTATATATATATATATATATATATATATATATATTAAATGAACAATTTGTCTGTCACACACAGATAAATCTCATTTTTTTCTTTTAGTCTCTTTTCTTATAATTTTGAGAAATCTTTTCTTTAATTTTCTTATTAAAGAAAATATTTTTTCAATAAAAAATGAGAAAAGAAGAAAAAAAATGAAATGTGATGGTGTGTGAAATGAAGTAATATGTAATTTTTTTTTATAACACCAATCCATACTCCCAAAAATGTTTTTACCTCTGTGAAATATCTTTCTTCACATTTTACATCATTTTTATGAACATTTTCTTGATTTATGTCATCAACATAATTGGATCTGTTTGACTCTCTCATACATGCTAAAATAGTAGGTTTTTATTATTCATAAGTTGAGAATCATGTCCAAGCCATAATAATTTGCACATAAGAAGTTATGAACATGAATATCAACAAAATAAATGAACCATACATTGTTCAGTTTGACAACATTTTAAATTGTTCAATTTGGATATATTTTAGATTGAGTAATATAGATATGTCTTCTGAATTAAAAGATCTAAACATTTATTAAATACATTTCATATTACTTATTAAGAAAATACACAGTAGATTTATCAATTCGAAAATAAATTACAAAATACTTAATTTGAATTACAATAATATAACAAAATACAATGTTTTCAAATTATATAATTCATAAAAAGGTTTCAAAAATTCTTATCCAAAACCTTAAAAATTAACTCTATTGATTCTGGACTTGTGATTTTGAAATATATTTCTAAATTTTGCAACTCAAATCGTTTTCAAAACCATCATTTTCAATCGGTGGGAATTTAAATCCAACTTGTTTTGATATTTTCAACTGTCATGGAGTGAAAGGGAAATTTATGGATGTTGTTACTCAGGTTTTACAACTTACCAACAATACTTTAACGTGTTTCATGGGTATATTTATGTAAGAGTTTTGTAAAATGAGTTATTTTCATAGCACTTTAGTGTGTTACATCCAAGTCGTGTTTCAAGAATATAAACATTATTATTTCTTAAACTATTATCCACTTTATTTATTTATTTATTTATTTTTATTATTATTATGTAATATTAAAAATAATTAAGTATTTTCATGTTTAATTTTATATAAAGTTAATTAGAAGGATAAACAATATATTTGTGCTTCCTTTATAGCTTTTTCTTCCCAAAAACATAAAAAGGATAAAATAAAATATTACAGTTGTATCACAAGTATTTTATCAATTTTAAACAACTTATTTTATAAATAATTAAAGAGGTACTTTACTTTTTACACTAAAGTCTTCTTAAGCAAGATAGATATAAAAATTATTCATTTACATTTACATATACATTTAATCTACACTCGTATAAGTACATAAAGAAAGGAAGTTAATATTTTAATATATAAAAAAATAAAAAAAGCTTATGTCCCTTCACGCATCTCACATGACTAAATATAGGACTAAATTATACAATATAGATAGATGTCAATTTCAAAATTCTGCACTTTTAAAACATCAGAACTATTTAAAATTTATTGAAGTTTCTTAGGTTATACATAATTTGCTATTATTTAAGTAAAATAAAATACATACCTATTTACATACTATAATTTAATTTGGTAAAACAAAGTTTACACCTACTTATATATTATTTATATATTATAATTAAAATAAGAAATAGATACCAATAATTAAGGAGTATTCGAAGTAGATAGAATATTCAATTTGTAAGTCCCTTTTCGGTTCTTAAGTGTATGGGTCTGGCCTTTTCGTAGATACACGGTCAGCCCACTAGGGAGACCCCAATACTCTGCCCAGCCCCCTCACAATCTTACTTTACTCTTTTTCAGAAAAATAGTTTCTCTCCTATCTCTCTCTACGAAAGCAGAAGCTCTACTAGGACATAGAGAACCTTCCACCCTCGAGCTAACTCAGCTTGTTCTACTACCAAGTAAGTTACTCCTCGAATTTGTTATAGCCTTCTTTCCCCTTTCTCCTGTTGGGTGCTATTGTTGCGTTTGGGTTCATCCTCTTACTCTCGTTTTGGGTCCTAGGGTTTCTGTTTCAGGTCAACATCTTAGTCCGTGGAGTTGTTGTGCTAGGGTTGCGTTCTTTGAGTTGCTGCTCCTTTTCTTGCATCTAAAAAGGTAAAGGAAGCTAGGTTTTAACTGTTTTAAGACATTTCTCCATGTTTTTGGTCTGATTGAATACCTTGGATGCTTGAAAGATGTTTGGGTCGTATGAAATTGGCTTGTTTATGTTCTGGTATGTTATTTTTGGGTATGTGTTTCTGTCTGTTGCATGCGCATAACAGTGGCGAGTACTGTCATTCTCGCCCAAGCGAGCTCGTCTCGCTTAGGCGAGAGTAGCTGAGACTCGCCCAGGTTCTGCTCGAGCACCTCGCCCAAGCGGAGGGCTCTTGTTTTGAGCAACGCATTGTCTCGCTTAGGCGAGAGTGACTCGCCCAAGCGAGATCTCGAGGAAACTTGGTGTTCTTTGCTCGCGTTCTCGTCCAGGCGAGGGATCTGTGTTTTAGGCAAAGAGCGGTCTCGCCCAGGCGAGATGGGCCCGCTTAGGCGAGGACTCACAGAGTGCTCATTATACTATTGTTTCAAGTCTCGCTCAAGCGAGAATGCCTAGCTTAGGCGAGACCATTTATGTCGCCTGGGCGAAGGCTTTTAGCCTAAGCGAGAACAGTGCAAAATTTCATTTTTTTATTCCTTGTTTCTGTTGTGGCTGAATATTATTGTGAATATGCATGTGTTATTGGATTTGTATGAAATGAAAGTAGCATGTTTGGATTAATGTATGGCTTGGAACTGTTGGATGGTGGTACTGTGGCATGAGAATTGGATGTATGAGATAAAGGTGGTGGTTATGGTATGAGAGACATGAAATTGGTATGAGATAGGCATAATTCCATGAGTCTCGTGAGAAAATTTCATGGTGGTGTGTAGTGTATATAATTAAGACAAGGATTCAAGTAAGGATCGCATCCCGAAACTCTAAAGGATCAATGAGTCTCATGTAGAACAAACTTACCCAAGTGATGAGAGTAACGGGAGACCCTAGTCTTTGGCAGGATAATGGCCTTAGATGCTTAAAGGATCAAATTTGATCTTATTATATTTATCTGAATAATTGAGTCATAGTATCCTGCTTGCTTGCCATAACATGATTCAATATGCCTAATGTGTTGTATACTTGGAATTGTTTTAAGTACCTGATTGCTATAATATGTTCAAATGATTTTACACTAGCTTACCCTTTCATTTTCGTGTTTGTGCTTGTCTTTCATTTTCTTTTGCGATGATCACCTCTTAGTGGGAGCAGATGAGAGAAACGTTCAAGGTGGGTCTGGTGGTAGCAGTGGTGCAGCTTAGATTCTATTTTGTTCATGGCATGGTAGTATGCCTAAGCTTCCTTTTCCAGTACTCTTACGGATGACTGTATCAGTTAATTTTCTTATGTTTTCTGTTCATCTGATTGCTCCTTTAATATTATAATTTTGTGATGCTTTATTGAGTAGATTTATTCTATTTTAATGGGATGTCACACAATTATCCACTAGTTAATTTTTTTAATTATATTTATAATCAATTTTTAAAGATTAATTTCTAATCATGATTTAAACATCTAGAATCTGATTAACTAGGATTATATTATCATATAAAAATTCACATCAAAATATTTATAAAGAGAAGAACGAATGATATTAGAAAAAAAAATCAAAAGATGAAAAAGAAAAGTTAAAATCAAATATTAAGATCCCAACAAATCCTTAAATCAGGTATGGACCTCAATCAAGGTTCCAACAAATCCACAAAGAAGGCGTGCACCAGAGAATTAAATTGGAGAAAAAAATGAAGATAAACTTTTTATTCAATTCAAAGGTGTGCTTACAAAAGCATGACTTCGTATTTATAGAAGAACAAGTAATAAAGAACAATTCATAATTAAAGCCTAAACAAAATCTTAATGACTGCCAAATCCAATAAAAAGATAAACCATTCATCCTAATGATGAAGAAAAATAGTATTCTTACCCTAATGGTGGGATAAGGCAAAAAAAATCCTGAAAAGATAAAACTTTGTCATCGTCGATGCCTTCATTTTATTAGAGACTTCAGTTAAACAAATCTTGGTGTTTTCATGGAAGTTTTAAACCGTTTTGTTCTTCAAATTTGGACACTGACTTTGTGCCAGCGTTGATTCAACTTCTACAGCTTAAGATATCAAATTATTGCACCTAGACGGCATCAACTTCCTGGCCACTTTGCCCTTCAACCCATATGAATTAGTTAAACTCATGAGACATGAAAATACAGATCTTATATTTTTTGAAGGATCAACATGGTGAACAATAATTGTTATATATAATTTTACTGTATTGGCCTATACCCATCTATATGGAATGCAATGTACATTCTATGTATAATCCGTTGCTTTTGGCACTTCTCACAAATGATTCCATCATATGACTATCTATCATTGATTTCTACAATAATTAAACTGGAAAGAGATACATCAAGAATTTTACCTGATTCCATCCTTTATTTATAGCCAATTTGTACCATCAAATGACGATAATGTCGTCCACGTATTAGTCTATGCCACACGAAATGAATCAAATCGTGGGAATTCAGCTGCATCCGCTGCTGTACAAGCCTGCAATCAAACATCATTTAAATAAGTATTTCAATCCATTCCAGTCTATTATCAGCACATTGAAACTTAAAAAGAAAAAAAAAAACAATTACCATCTCACTAGACACCTCTGAATTCCCTTAGATATGGGACGAATGAATGGCGGATCCCGTTGAGCATAAAGCAGTCCCACCTTCCAAAATACACAAAGGGAAGGGGGATAAGACAGTGGAATTTACTTATACGACGTTTCTTTGAAGATGAAGATATTAAATTTACAAATATATGTCATAATTATAAATACTAAAACCATGTCTTTATGATAAAAAATATCAAGAACATATTTGAATTATTCTAGGCTCATATCTTAATTATTAGAGGATATCAAATATCATGCATTAATTGTATTGATCTCATTCTCTTAATATAAATAAATCACTCACTATCACAAAGGTGTGATTTCAGTTCAATGTTTTACTTCTCTTATAGTTTAGCATGGTATCTAAAGCCTCCTGAAAATTGTGTCGGCCTAGTGGATCCATGGTTGTCAAACTCGGAGTTAACTCGTCTGGGTTTGTGTTTTTACAAAGAGCTTTCGAGTTAATTCAGAACTAACTCGCTTTTGATCGGTGATGAACTCAGTGTACTCACGAGTCTGCCATGAAGTTGGTGAGTTCCAAAAGAAAAAATTTTCAAACCCCCAAACTGTAGTCACCATAGTCATTTTGTGTGCAAAAGTGAAGAATGCTCACTGCTTAACCACACGCTATGGTTTCCTTATTGTGCCATCGTTCGTTCGCCTGTCATCACACCACTACTTGCTCACCACACCCTCGTTCGGTCTCCGCTCACCGCACCACTGTTCGCTCACTGCGTCGTCTTTCACTCACCGCACCACCGTTCTTCTACAGCTAAGTGTTGCGACTAGCAGTCCTCTTCTCCATTCCAAAAGCTTGGATCATGTGGGAGGAAAGTCTGGTGGGTGGTATGCTAGTTTTAGGATAAAAGGAACCAGAGCTAATATATTATATTATTTATAAATTAATTTTTATAATTAGGAATTATGTTTTTAATTTTACTTTTAAATTAGGAATTAGAAATTATTTAATAACTATGTAATATGCTTTTTAGTTTTGTATTTGAGAATTTAAATTACAGATTAATTTAAAGTATATCTGGGAATAGATTAAATTAAATTGAAAATAATCCAAGAGATAAAATTATCACCAATGGAGGCACAAACAATATCCAGAGGTGGACCTTATATGCTCCAATGAGAGGAAGTGTTATAATTACAAAATATCAGAATCATATCATTATAACCAGAAATATCAACCATCATTCTATATTATTCTATGATCATATATCCTTATTAGTAGATGATATCAAATATCTTTTATTTATTGTATTGATCTCTTTTCCCAATTATAAATAAAACACCCATCTATTGTCACAGAAACACAACTTCAACTCAATGTTTATCTTTTTCTTATAGTTTGACAATATATTTTAAGGAATTTAGGTCAGGTTGTCATTGTAGATATTCAGTAGTAAAATGCTCAATTTTATTTGATGGTTTTTGAATTTTCAACTTAAATTTTTACCATAGTAAACAACCTTTCACAGAAACAAGAAATAAAATTATCAAAGCAAGCCCTTTCAAAAATAACTACTAATGATCATCTACATCTCAAAACTTCAAATTGAATGAGCAAGTAATATAAAAATTGACAAGGAAGATCCTAAAAGGCCAATGGCTTTTATTAAATTAACATACCTGTGACAAAGCAACAACAGATGGATCATCAAAGATTTCTTCACTATAATCACTTCGGTAATTGACCTGCTCGAAGACAAGGATTAACATTACTCAACAGATTCCAACCACATCTTGCATAGTTGATAAATAAACCAAACAGCAATACTTTCTTGTAAATATCTAAGCATAATCCCAATGTTATCAAAAGTGAGTCCTTCATTGACCCGGTGATAAACCATGATATTTACAACAAAACCTAATCCAAATGCCTAATATATAGCATCAAACTTTGGGTTATTAATTATGAAAGACAACCCAAAAACAATGTTATTGCTATATTTAATCTTTAATTAATATTTCTCTTATAATTCATATCAACCCTAGATAATGAATGACATGGAGCAATTGACCAGAGCTGAGATAGCAAATATAGCCGATAGTGGAATGATAAGAATCTGCCTGAATATTAGAAAAGATTCTTTCCTGTAAAGCTTATTCTAAAAAACAGAAAGAAAAAAGTCCTAATTACAACAAATCCTAATATTAAATGGACAAAATCAAATTGTATAACTAACTATTAATTCTCATACATCAAATCCATGGTTCTGATTGCTTTTCTTTATTATCAACAAGAGTAAACAAAGAACAAAAAGGGAAAACAAGTCAAGGGAAAAAAGAATAAAAAACTTCTTATAATAGGTTGTGCAAATAACGCAAAACTATAACAACAAATTTTGTGGTTCAGGTTTGAGCTTACATCCACATGCAAATAACAATCGCCTTATGTTTAATAATAAAATATATATTATGGATACTACAGAAGAATCACACTTCACTCCATACCAGTTTATAAACTCAAACTCACTTATAAACGAAGAGTTTTATTGCTGACAAACTTCTCGAACCAATGCTTCCATAACATTACAAAGATAATTTATTCTTATACATGATTTGGAGGAGGCTTGAATTTTAAGCTAGAAGTTCTACCCTAGCCATCCAAAAAACTATACGAGGATATTATAATCCTTCTACTACCATTTGTTATCAACCTATGTCAGCAATCATATTTTATTACTTCCATATTAAGCACACTATATCCTTGAATCGAAGGGATATGCTAATATTCCTGAATCATCGAGATCTGATTAGATTAAATGCTGATATTATATTATCTAAATTACCAATCCCATCTTGTATATATGTATATATATTTCAAAAAAAAAAATCTGATATTCATAGAGGAGCAATTGCTCTTAAATAGATTACATAGGCATAATAAATGAAAATCTTAATTTATGATGGATACAATTTACCCCTATAATTGAGGATCAATGATCTTGTACATTAAATATAAAATACACTGTCAGCCTATTAATCCTTCTAATTATGAAATGTAATTAAATATCCTAATTATGAAATTAAAATTGTACAAGAAAACACTAACTGCAGCAAAAATAAGGGATTTTGACACCCCCTCAAGTTGGTGAGTGTCCATTCCAACTTACCAACAGTAAACTGAAATGTGCACCGCTTATCCCTTTTGTCAATACATTTGCATGTTGATTTCCAGAGGATACAAATGGTGTACATATTGTCCCATTATTCGATTTCACCTTTATCACGTGTCTCTCTTCTTCAACATGCTTAGTTCTATCATATTGTACAAAATTTTTCACAGTATTTATTGTTCACTTGTTATCACAATACATTCCCATAGGCTTCCTCCAATCAATTTTTTTTCTTTTCAAATTCTTCCAATCAATCTTCAGATCTTCTAAAGTTATCTTTCTCAAGTTTAGAAGAAAATAATTTCTCTCTTATTCAGTCTCATTACATGCATCTCATATATATATACATCCATTAATTGGATAAATTTGGAATAAGTACTGCCTAATCTAGGAAACAAATCCCTAAGAAATTGGGATTCATATGCTATTAATAAAATCAAGATACAACCAATATACATAATTAAAAACAAATATCTACTGGTTTGTATCCTAACTTCCCAATTTCATGAAGTCAAAACCTAGGAAAGGGGCTATTGCTTATGAAAAAAGACACTTCTATCCAGAAAATAGATACTAATGCAGACAATGCGATTTTTGTCATTGACAGAAAAATCTACCTCTGGATATTTCTTGGAAGAAAGCAAACCAAAGGACAGAGTATCTCGTTCTAATACAGAATCTAAATTATGAGTCCTTGCTCAAGGTGTGCGGAAAACTCTGGGTGAAACATATACTAGATGGCCTTAAAATAAAAACGAACATTCATATGCCATTATATTGTGATAACAAGTCAGCCATGAAAATAATCCATAATCTACTACAACATGATAAGACAAAACATTAAAATTGAAGTACTTCACTGAAGATAATCTTGATAAAGGTCTTATGGTTACTCTTAAAAAAGTGAAATTTAAATTCAACCTCAAAATCGAATTATACAGTGAGGTTTGTACTCACTTATATATTATAATTTGGTCATACTTTTATCTTTAACACACTACCTCAGGCCAAAGATTGAACATCTCAAGCGCAAGACTAGGACGGGACTCGATAGCAGATGACCCAATAGGCCTATATAACATGACTACAATAAGCTTTAAATGGCTCCGATACCATCTTAAGAAAGTGGAATTTAAGTTTAATACAATGTTAGAAAACCAACTTGAAATGTTAGGTTTGCTACCACTTATATAATTACAATCATGTAAGACTTCAAGTAGCAAACATTTTCACTATGGGGCTTCAAAACAAATTATATGATTTTGTATGATCTTGTAGACAAGTTGGGAATCATAAATATTGGTTTACCAACTCGAGGAAGAATGTTGTAAATAGCAGATTATTAGGAAAAATATTTACAATATCTCCATACTTCTTAGAAGAAAATATCTTTAGAATCTTCCTATTCGTTTCAGCATATTTCTGTTCCCTTATTTGAAAGTGTTTGATTGTAATAAATAAAGGTGATTAGAATGTAATTGGTGTCATCGTTATCTATAAAATGATTTTTTTTTATTTTGTTGCACAGTTCAAGTATTATTATCCGAGACAACCAAAAAGAAGGCTCAACATCAAAAAAGACTCGTTTTGAAATGCTTTCATATCTCGCACCACAGAGAAGAAGGTTCTTGTTCATGGAAGACCCCATGTGCATGGCAAGTGCCACAACAGAAATGGCAAAAAAGACACCATATCCTTCAAAATAGCAGATGGCAATGACCGGATAAACGGCCATACTATACTGTTATGGTGCTGCCATAACCCCTATATGATGACACTTCCGTACAAGTTATCTTGTAAGTTGGTTACGCTGAGTTATAATCTAGACAGCATAATTTGTTGTGCTATCTACAGAGTCTGTATAAAGACCTATACAGGAAGTTCATAATTCAATAAATAAAAAATTCATTTTCAGTTTCCATGAACCTTTCTCTTTTAGCTTAGTTTAGTTTCTTCAATTGTAATTAAATATAGAAATAATTTCCATTTAACTCGTAATTATCCACTCTACTACAAGAATCATTCAACAGGGAATTAAACATAAGCTGATCAACAACATTGGTACAAAAAGTAATTGGACAAAAGATATTCTAAGAATATACATCTTCATCACGTCCTTGCTTACAAGACATGACAATAATTATAATAATTTGTAGGTATGTAAGAACACACTTTTCACATTTATTACATGTAGCAAGTAGGATAGTATAGCCTAAAAATCACCTTCAACAAACAAAAGCTCAAAAGATAGGGACATTATCCCATAATTTTGAATTCTAAGTTAGACAGTACTATATACTTTGGAATCTTAGCTTTGCTAACACAACAAAGGACATCTATCATTTGCCAAATCGCATGAAAATTATAAACAAAAAACAAAGAAATAAAAAACATGGGGTCATTCCATGCATTGTGTTTCATATGCATGTTCTTATGTTTTATATGACTTTGATCCGGTGTCATTCATTTTTTAAAAAAATTATAGTCGCATCAGAGCCAAAATATAATCTGATGAAAGATAAGAAAGTTTACCGCAAATCCTGTATTAGCAAAAGACTGGACAAAATCCATTAATTGAAGCTTTGCCCATTCCTTGTGCAACTTAGGGTCGTCAATTTGTGGGGGGTGCCTCCAAGCTGCACCAAAACGTAATCTGTCCTCTGAAATTTTTCCATTGTGTACATCAATTGCAAATTTATGCAACAACTCCAAAGCTATATCCATAGCAGGATTCACAACAGTAATCTGAATGAAGTTGAATAATACATGTCATTAATCATGAATACAGAAGACAGAAGACCAACAAAATTAATTGAAGTCAACTAGAAACAAAAATAAAATAAAATGACACCTTATATTTAAAAAAAAAATGTAGTCCACAAATTCAACCTCCAGAAAAACAGGAAAAACTTACAAATATTCCCTCTTTTAGTTTAATTCATCATATTTTTCCTAATTCAATTTTTTTATTATTTGTAAATAAATTAGAGTAAGTTTGAAAAGATAATGTGAAATTTTATTAAACAGTAAAACTGAATTGATTACACACAGAGGAGGATCCATTGAGATATTTTAGGAACTTTTAGATTTTATTCTGTGAAGATATTTTAGGAAGTTTCAGATTTTATTCTTATTGGTTTTAATTTTGTATATTGGTTGTGTCTTGGTTTTATTACTAGCAAATCAATCCCACAATCTCAAGGATTTGTTTTCCAGAATAGGTTGTGTTTGTTTCCTAAATTATTCAATCAATGTTGGTATATATATATCATATGTATGTAATGAGACTGAAAAAGAGAGAAATTTTTCTTCTAATTGAGATGGAAACAAGCCATGGATTTGGAAATGGAGGCAATAGAGAAGAACAATACTTGGAAAATCTGTTGCTCTCCATATTGCATTAAATCCAGTATTTCATGAGGACTAAACACACAGAAATTGACTGTTATTTTGTTCGGAAAAAATTGTTGTCCAAGGAAATTTGTATTGAGTTTGTTGAATCAAATGACTAACTTATAGATATGTTGACCAAGTCCTTAAGGAGACCTCGAATTGAGTTCGTTGTTCCAAGCTTGGTACATACCATTTGTATGGAGAGTGTTAGAATAATTATTAAATCTATGTATAACCATTAAGTCTAAGTAGGGAGTAGTGTGTCGGAAACATCTACCAGTTGTACCTACTATCGTACCTAGTTTTGTACTTAGGTGTCTAGTGCAGACCTTTGATCTTCTATGCTCTCTTGTATCAGATTTTTCATTATAAATAGAAGATCATAAGAGGGCTCTTTCAAGCCCTCCAAAATATATTTTCTCTCTTTTAATCTCAAGTATTTTATATGATCTCATATACTTAAGCCCTTTGAATTTGAAAATGCTATAAAATGAAAGTTCACTTTTTACTCTGTTTCCATACATCAAAAAGTGACAGAAAGGAAAGAATGTCTTTTATATATCCACTTATCTTGTTTAATTTTGTCAAAATGATGGAAACTAAAATTTATCTCTTCATACGAGAAAATTTCCCATGCTATTGTTACCGTAATTGTGGCAAAATTAATGCAATTATATACAATGCCTTTTCTGAGGTTTCCTTGAATAATCCAAAAAATATATCATATAAAGACTTTGAAAGATGATATATTTCATGCCCAATTTTGAACTTACTTGCAAATAGGCAATATATGCATCTACAATGTCCTCGAAGGTACTAGCCTTGTCTTCTGTTTGTCTACAATTAAGAAAAAGCATGAACTAGTAAGACATTCAGTTTCATTGATGTGTGTAACAATGACACATAACTTATGATGATATAAAACACCTGCAGATAATGGTCAAAAGAGTAATACTGCCTATAGTTTTTTATAAATGTATATAACTCAAAAGAAATGCTTACTTCAGATGATAATTGCTTTGTTTAAGTGCATAAAGTTCAAATAGATGTCGAGGATTTGGCCCAAGTACCTCAGCGATCACTTTCCACTAAATTTAAGAAATATTAATTAAAAGTTGCAATGCTTACTTGGAACTAAAATAAGAATTTAAACAATAATAAAAAAATTATCTAATGGTTGAAATATTTCATACTTCTGAAAGACTAAAATAGTCAGTGACAACGTGCATTTTGGCTTCTTGTGGAGTCCATCCAAAGGTCTGCCAAGCAAAAGTTGTTCAATCAAAAATATGTACTAAAACATATGAAAAAGAACTTATACACACAACTATAAGGATAGCATATCACAAAACCACATCGACTTCATCATAACCATATTGTAGGAGGAAGCAATATAATAATTATAGCAACAAAATATTTTCCCAATAGGTGGAGTCAATTACATGAATCATTTGATACCATAATAACTAAACTCTGCACCGCCACTTGCAAATGAGGCAGCTGTTGTTTTGGGCTTTAAAAAGTTTCTCCTTTGAACTCGCCAACTCGGTTGCAAACTCACGAGTCTAGGCAAGTTCACCGAGTTCACTCATGATTCTATCGAGTTTGCAGCAAAAGCAAGTTTGTTTATATGTTAACTCAGAAGTTATGTGTAGAAAACGTAAACTCATCCAAGTTAATGAGTTAACTCACGAGTTTGACAACCATACAATTGAGTTTGACCCAAAGATTATAGGTTACAAATAGATCTAGTACGAAATAGTTTTTTCTTAAACTACTCTAACAAAAGTCGTGATTCTTATGAAGATGATTTGAGAAACGCCAGCAAAAAGACAGGCCTTCACACTTCATTTCTATCCTTGTGATCTTTTATCCATGTCATGGTAGGGATAAGCTTTTTTAGAAGCTAAACAACATTTAAACATTGTGGAAACCCAAATATACCATCACAAAAAATTAAAAAGTGATGGGTAGTTTCCAGATTTCAAGCCAGAGTTGACAACAAACCCTAAATCACGCCGAGAGCACAACCATAACAATGCCTTGCAACACCCGCAATAATGGATGCTCCAATCACGATTCAAAATTGCAACACGTAAATATGTTTTCATGCCTCACCACCACAATAGCAGCCATTTTTGCAACTGCAGATAACATTGATTCACATTGATTCACGTATTGTGTTTTACCCTCAACTTTCCTTCCTAGGAAACTTAACCTCAAAAGGTAGCATAGTGTATCTTACCTTGTCATCAGTAACATTTTTCCATAGAAAGGAAGGTAGACATCTATACAATACAATTGTAGACTAATCCTATATTCCATATTTCATGCTTAATTCGGAGGAATCAGCAAGTTCGTCCATGTATCTTAACCTAAATATATACACAAATTCTCATGATAATTTGTTTGTATTGGTTTGGGTAGAAAGAAAGAGTGGAGGAGGAAAACATTGGCTATTCAAGTACCTCACGTGAGATAAATATCTCCATATATCCAAACTCCAAGAAAGCTTCATATGAGTAGTAACTGGGGCAAATAACAAGGTATTGGAATTAGTATTACAAAGAATACAAAGGTAAAATAAATGTAGAAAGGGCAGCCCAAATATTAAATTAGCCCAAGTCTTTCATAAGAATGAAAGAATTCAGAATACATGAATATGTATAACATGAAAGTCAACCTAGACCCAAGACCATGAAAAAGCATTTAGTCATTGTTATAGGAATTTTATGCAGGAACAGCAGTGTTTTTTGGAGGTTGTGTTGCTGAAATTGTGCAGCATAAATACATATAGATATAACCACTCTTTGTGACTATGTGGTTGTTATTAATTGTATATTTGCATGTTTATATTTCTTGTATGTAAAGTATGTGTTACATTTTTAATGTACATGAATCTAATGATTCACTGTACAATTCAAAATATAACTTCTCCGATACAGAACTTGTATCTGGATTCAACTACTATGTTTTGTCACTGAATCGTTCAACATACACAGATAGTTTCCCTGCAGTCAAAAGTTGATACATCTATTAAAAAGGTTCCAGTGCCTTCAATTCAAAAAAGTAATTATGAGAAAATTTGACAACCGCAAGATTCCAAGGTAAAAGAATATAAGCAGTATTAGCTGGAAAAAATAGAATCAAAGTCCAACCAGTATGTAAGACCTTTGTGTAAACTGCGACAAAAATGAGAATAAAGGAAACAAAGTTTAGCATAAGAATATCACCTATCAGATGTCACCAGGATAACAGGCAGACAACGTTCGTTTGCACCCAAAGCAATTATTCTCCATATTAGACTATCATGATATAGGGGTCCACCGACTGATAACTTGTTATTTACCATGGCGTGCTTTAGAACTTCAATATTGTTAATAACCAGCTTTGGCTGCAATTACTTGAATATATCATCAGTTTGAACACCTCATGTCACTAACACACTACACAAAAAGAAAGAAAAAAGCAATCCAACATGACTTCGTAGCATAGATAAATGAGCATACAATCTTACAAAAAACAATCATTTCTGGATGTATATTAGCACAAAATGCATCTTTATTACGTTCAACAATTTAATTCAAGGTTTATAATTATGGCCCAAAACCACAACTGCAGCTGCAACGTCATGGTTTTGGAGGTCTCCCCAACTGCAACTGAGAATACACCAGACACGATTGCCCGAAATGAAATGAAGAGAATGGCATTCATGAGTGCAATTTAAAACCTTGATTAAATTGAGTATTTTGCAAAACAAACCAATAATGTACCTGAAAATGATCAATTTCAGCAGCTTGTGACAACAACTCTAACAACAAGCATGGCCAATCAGTACAAGAATGTGTCAAAGTCCTGGAGAACACACCGGTGTGATTCATGTGAGAAATGGCATTGGCCCTCCACCCTTGCTGAAGCTCGATCACCTTCTTCGCCAGCTTTAGTGCCACAACCGATTCCTTCATGTAAGAAGCCTCCTCAACGGACAAGCCATTCTTCTTCTCCCCAAATCCCAAAATCCGACCAACCTCCGCAGCCGTGCATTGCCCAGACATGGCCAACACGGCCCGCTCCCATAGCGCGGCAGGGGAAGCCCTGTCCGTAGCACGGGACTTGCTCTGCAGCACCTGGCGGAGCGCGGTGGTGAGGCCGTGCCATTTGTTGAGGATAGTAAATATTTGTTGGGAGCTTATGGTGCCGGCGCGGACACCCTTCTCGGCCATGGATTCCAGGCAATGCTCAAGGGTTTTGCGGCAGTCGGAGAGGCGTGGCGGCGGGCAGGTGGACCAGGAAGCCCACGGGCCGTGTGATGGGCCAGGGTCAACTTTCATTTGCTCCGCGAAGTCAACGTATCCGGTGAGATGGGGGCCTTTGTTCCAGTCGGGTAGTAAACCTGAGAACAAGAAGGGACAAACGTGAAATGCGTATTAGAGGCAGAGAATTTGGAGAGAGGGAGGGAGAGAGAGCAAAGGCACGTTGAAGAATGAGGGTGGTTTTGCCGACGCCTCTGGGGCCGTGAAGGAGGAGGGGTTGGGGGACACGGTGGTGCTGCGCGTGGTTGTTGAGGATGGTTTCTAAGAGGGGTCTCGGAAAGATTCTCCATGCTTTCTTTTCTGCCATTTTGCGCGTAGTTTCTTTGCTTTGTTTTCACTGGGTCACAATACTTAAGGAACGGCTTTGTATTCAACCTAGAAACACACAAGTACACCACATGGAGAACATTCAGCACCTACAAGCTTCAATAATGCCTAAACTTAGGGTTTAGGGTTTAATCATAAAGATCATCAATTACCAGATAACAAAGCACAATTACCAAATACATTGTGACACTATTTTTTGCTGAAAACTATGCATGCCGAAAACTCAAATTAAGAGAAAATTAACAAGACTCAAATTAAGAGAAAATTAACATGGTACCTTGTGCAGAAATTACTGAAAACTCAAGTTTAAATGGAAGAAGTTACAGCAGTAGTGCGGGAGATGATGTCAAGTTGAAGGTGGAACTTTCGAAAACGTAAATGGCCAAGAAGAAAACCTAGATGAAGAAAAGGAAAATTAAAAGTTAGTAAAAATAATGGACATAGATGAAGAAAAGAAAATTAACAGTTAGTAAAAATAATGGAAGGCCAAATTAATGATATTGAGATTTCTAAACGAGAAGTTAGATAAAAACGCTTAATGAAGATTATGAAAAGTGATAAAAGAGGGTAGGAAGAAGTAAGTGAGGGTTTTGAAAATATGAAGAAGGGAACACTGTTTTGTCTCTGTTGATAAAATATTTTAGATTGATGTTTTATTTTTACTATAAATTATAAATAATTAAAGTGTAACTTTTCTTCATTATTTTTTTATTTTTATATTACATAATTTAATGTCATTTAACTAAATTTAACAGTTTGTTATCATGTAGCAATTTTTATATCAACAACCATATTTCTTTTAATTTAACTATTTACGATAATTTTAAAGCTTGTAATCAATTATTTTACACATATTTAAATTAAATTTAACTTTAACCTTTTAATATGACAGGACTTTTATTTCTTCTAAATTTCAATAGCTCGGTGTATAAAAGACATAGTTACAAAAATAACTAATATTATTTACTTTATTGATTAACAAATAAAAAACATTTTTTTTAAAATAGTCAAATCTAAATAAAAAAAGAAGTGGAAAAGCTTTAATAATTTTATAAGAAAATTAACTTTTGAAAATACTGATATGACTATTTTGTAGCACGTGATTTATTTTTTCTTAATTTTCAAAAACTTTTCCACACTCGCACAGGAATAGAAAGATATTGGTTTTTACTCAATCTTCATTTTGCGCTTCTTCATTGCTCTCGTGCATTGATTTAATCCTCATTCTTCCATCAATTACTAGTAAGTTTTTGTTCTTCGTGAGTGGTTTATGGGTTTAGACTTCGTGAGTGATACCATTGTTATGAAAAGATTAACAAATTCATAAAATAACTTGAAATTTCTTAATATTTTGAGCCAACTTTTATTAATGTGTTGTATTTATGTGTTTTGTTTTTAATTTTCCAATTTGTTTAGTATTAATTCATGAAAAGATGTTAACCGGTATGATATGCAATTATTAGATGTACCACACCAAGTCAACTCAACAAAATAGTAATAAAATGATACCTATATACTAAAGCATTCAAGTAATCAGCCTAGGCTGGGCTAACCTAAGCCTAACCGACCTAAATCGGTAACCTAAACATTTAGAGGAACAACCTGCCTAAGACAGCACATGAGCAACACAAACCACCAAGGAAAGTAGTCGGCTTAGGCCGACAACCCCAATATACTTAGCAAAATCAAAGCCCCCTTAGTATTCAATGGGTCCACCTAAGGGCCTGGGTTAGGGCCCAGGCCCACTTACAGCCCAAACTAAGGCCCAAGTCAGGGCCCGACCCATGGCATAACCAGACATAATTAATACTCTATAAATACACATGGACCCCAATAATTAAAGGTACGCATTCATTACTCCATTAATCACCTAATTTGACCTTTTGAGAACTTCGACTCACCTCATTTGGAGTCCCTTCTGCAGGTAACCCCTCCTGGGTACAAACATGGAAGACACCATACCCAAGGTCTTGACAGAAGGAACTGCTCTGATACCACTAAATGTGACACCCCGACTATTATACTAAATAATTATTATCTGATAAAAAGATATGGAATTAATTTTTTTTTATAA
>Ga0214542_1003192_pt1 | contig 33751 bp, 13 predicted proteins | sample CNSS1metaG_FD_160096 | JGI IMG/M metagenome (GOLD analysis project Ga0214542, IMG submission 160096) | Root nodule microbial communities from cowpea collected in UCLA plant growth center, Los Angeles, California, USA - CNSS1 | ecosystem: Host-associated > Plants > Roots > Nodule | place: USA...
ATCCAATAATGGTGGTCAGATTCTTACCCCACAAATGAGTAAATTACTTCCATATACTGTGGAGGTATTGATGTGTCTCTAAGACTGGTTATGGACCAACATGGAAGGTAATGAAATTAACACTTTTTACTAAAATTTTTATGTTTTAAGGCTCTTCTGGATTAAAATTGGATAACATGAAACTTTATACAATGTTGCAAGAGGTGGACATTGATGAAGTTAGTAATTTCTTTAATATTTTATTCAAAAATAAACTACAATATAAATTGGTAGTGATTTTTTATTTGTTTGTTTTTGAAGAATCAATCGGAGAAAGGGGACTTGTTGATCTAAGCACTAATTATGGTTAAATATTTATTTTTTAAAATATCCGTGGATACCCGTGGATACCCACGGATATGAAAAAAATAGACGAGTACCCGCATAACGGATACCCGACGAATATGGGTACGGGTACGGGGCAAATATTTATCCAACAGGTAGGGTACGGGGGAGATACTACCCGTATCCTACCCGCCCCGTTGACATCCCTAGTCCCATTGTAAGGAAGTGTATCTTTTGTGTGGGCATATGATATCATGCTCTCTTATATGTTTTTTTTTATTATATTGATTGCATAGTTATTAACCTTTATATTTGAATTACATGGTTAGATAAAAAAAATTAGATAAATGATATGAAAAAAATAAAAACTATATAGAAACAAAAAATAGATGAAATATGTGTTGTTTTCACTGATAGTTAGGTAAGAACGTTTGTTGAAAAATGAGTCTTCCTGTTCAACAAATCTATATTATGGTTGATTTCAATGGTTTGGCTTTCCAATGGTTTTGGGAGCTGATTCATCTACAGGAGACAGAATCCTTAATGCGCATTTGAAGTTTTTGAAACTAACTATTTTATCATTTATTTCCATTTGTAGTATCACCCTTTCCAAACTTGGCACTGGCTTTTATTAATTTTAGAATCACACCACCAACCAAATTAGAAATTACACAAGTACAATTTTACTTGTTTTTACTACTGTTTTTATGATTCGGCTGAACGACACATTATAATTAGAGCTTTATTCTTTCTCATAACTTAAGAAAATCGTTGAACTCAATCTCTGGTCGCTAAAAAAAAAAAAAATCAACACGAGTCCGTTTATTTAAGGTCAATTTTGTTATGTTTCTAACATTTGATAAACAGAAACATAGTGAAGTGTTAGCATCAATATCTATATGAAATTCTTAGATGATAATTAATCTATATATTGTTAATCTTTTCTCTCACATTACTTTATGCGTGGGGCATAACACATTTCCAACCGTTAGTTAAAACCGTTGAAGGTTCCAACTATACCACGGCTGCAAAAAGAACCATACAAGCAGAGAAGAACAACTGAAGACACAAAGTCGGTACGTGTTTTAGTCTGTTACCAAAAACTACATCGTAAATTTTCAACAGAGTAGGTGTTAAAGCATACATTACGTTACGTACAACAAATGATTCAGAAGCTAAGTCAACTTGGTTTTCTTGGACTTAGCTTGAGGCTTCTCCGGAATATCATCAGCATCAACATCATCGTCTGAAGAAGCTTCTAATGACTCATCTGGTACATCATGAGGAACATTATGCTTTGTAATGAAATCCTTCAATATGGTCATGCTTTCCTCTTTCAGTGAAACCAATTGCTCTGATAAAGAACCTTTTTTTGGCTCAACAGAATATGATTCCGAGCCAAGACGCAATGTAGCCTTTACCTGGGGCTTAGCATCACAAGATTCCGTCGCCATCTATGTCTGTGGAACATCAAAGAATAAAAGAGAGAGTTAGATAATGATACAGATCATAGACAACAGAACTACAAAGTAGACAAGAAGAACAAACTGGATAAACAAGAGCACACACATTGTAAGCAGTTCAGTTGAGGAAAAGCCTTACATAACTATAAATTTGGATTTAGATTTCTTCTGAAACACAACAATAAGAAAACAAAAATATGAAGCTGAAAACAATTTGAAGCTTGGGAAATCCAAATGATCAAGTTCCATTTGGGGAATTCAGGTAAAAGGAACCATTTACATATTTGAATAGAACTCCAAAAGGCAACTTCAGCTCAACCTACGTTTTTAAGCAAACAAAATTCAAGATTCAGCAGAACTCCGAATATCAAAACTAGCAGAGACCACAGTGAGTATAATAACCCAACACACAGACATTTCGTCAAACAGTATATCTACAAATAAAAATAACACCTTGCAAGTTTTCACATACAGAACCAAGCACAGTGAGTAATTTAGCTGAACAAATAAAAGATGGTACTGTAAATAATATTGAGATTCAAACAAAAGAAAGACTGAATTATAAAGAAAATTGAGAAAATAGGAAGCAAAAGCAAAAGGGATTTTACCTTCGTCAGAGAGTTGGTGGCTGCTCAATGGAACAACAGGAGAATCCCGCAATATTTTGTGGTGCTGAATTTATGTTTGGACCAATGCGTCGTCTCTCGGCCCATTTCAATTGAACTTGGGCTTTGAGCTACACATATGGGTCATAAATTTCTTCTTTTTCGATTTTTTTTTATCATTGTAATGTTGGCCTTTGATATATAAGTCAGATATTATTTTCACTATAACCAGGGAAAAATGAATTGCTACAATACAACTAATAATTTCAAAGTCTTTTTAGTGATAAATAAATAATATTTAAAATTATATTTTCCGTCGTCTATTTTTATTTTCAAATTAATACTTTAATGTTTTATTTCTTTTGTTTGTGTATTTTAGTGAGTTAATTAAAAACATTGAAAACATTTCTCTTAACATTTAAAATAATAAATTCAATTTACTTTTTATTCCATTACACTAGACAAGCGAGACGAAGAAACAGAAAACAGAGTATAAGAGCTTGGTGTTACATTGCTGTGGAGTGGCCCTTATCTTGTTGGCATCAAAGACCGAAGCTTTGAAGAAAAATAAGAGAGGCAATGGCTGTTTGTGTTTCTGGGTCGCACACAATTTTCATGAACCGTTCCAATTTGAAGACTGTTGCGGTTCTGAGCAGAGAGAAGAAGATGGGTGTACAATACGATCTGAAGAAAGGGCAGAGTCGTAATTTCCATGAGCTCCCCTCTGGTCTAAGCATGGAGGTGATAGTGCAAAAGGGTGCAGAAATCAACAAGAATGTTGAATACCCTCCTTTGGTTTTTGTTCATGGAAGCTATCATGCTGCTTGGTGTTGGGCTGAACACTGGTTGCCCTTCTTTTCATCTTCTGGCTACGATTGCTATGCTGTTAGCTTGCTAGGACAGGTACATTCTCAAAAGGGTAACTGACATTTCAAAAAAATCACCAAAATTTTGTTATAAGTATGTCATCTATGTTGGTAGTTTCAGTGTAGAGATGTTGAGATTTTTTTTTTAACTGTAATGGTATTGTTATCTATATGCACTTTCAAATATGTTATCTTTTGGTGGTGTTTCTCCTTGGATAGGGTGAAAGTGATGCACCTGCCGATTCTGTTGCCGGTACACTTCAGGTGTGTACCTCTTCCTTTTCTACTTGAGATTCGTAAATAGAATAAACCACCAATTTAGACTCGTAAATACTACTGTATCATAAGTAGTCTTTGACGTAGTAAAACTATTTGAATAATTTTTCAAGTATTGAATATCTGTCACTTTAGTCCTTCCTTAAGTTGATGAATTTCACTAAACTTAAGTAGTCCTTAAGTGGTTTATACTGCTAGAACTTCTTAAGTAGTTCTTTTATGAGCAAGAATAACACTTATATGAAATTTATTGTTTAAGCTTTGTTTAATGTTTAAGCTTTGTTTATCTATTAACTTTCAAATTTTGTTTGATAATTTGGGCAGATTTAATGGATTATGATCATATAGTCTTATAGTTAGTCATTTATACCATGTTTTGCAGTAGACACACGCAAGAGATGTTGCAGATTTTATCTGTCGAAATATTAGATCACCCCCTGTGTTGGTTGGACATTCATTTGGAGGGCTTATTATTCAATATTATATTTCCAATTTAGGAAGTGACAATCTCAAAGGTGATTTCTCACCCTGGCTTAGTTGTTAATTTCTTGAAAATTGTTAAATTAGATGATATATCATTTGGTCTGCCATCTCTGCCCTTCCGCCATATATATGTGTGTGTATCAAAACTCTCTATTATCTATGATAATTTTTCATTTTTGGCTCATTATGCTAATTCATTTGAGCTTGATCCTGAAAATAGAAGATTTGTTCCCACAGCTTAAAGGAGCTGGCCTTGTTTGCTCTGTACCTCCTTCTGGTAATAGGTAACCAAACTCTCAATTATGTTATTGATATTCTTTAAGAGAGAAAGATGAACCTTTTAACTGTGACTGCACTGGTTGATTCTTCGTCAATTTTACTAGTGGGATAGTCTGGCGATATATCTTATCCAAGCCAATTACTGCCTTCAAGGTATTTGAACTTAATTATCTGAAGAATGTCACTTTTCCCGTTTTTGTCTTCTGATATGCATACACCACCTGACAGGTGACTCGCAGCTTGGCAGCAAAAGCTTTTCAGACCTCTCTTCCCCTTTGTAAGGAGACATTTTTCTCAGCCACTATGGAGGATCATGTTGTTAAAAGGTTTGATGTCCTGGAACCATTCCTCCATGAGTATTTCCATTGCAATTTCAAATGGAAAGGTGATGATGCTCGGTGATATATTCATTTGTTACTACTTAAAAAATTGCGGTAATAATTTAGTGAACAACATGTTCTGTCTTGTACCAAAACATTGGTAGTTCTAGCGGATCTTATTAACAGGGCAGAGGCAGGGGATAAAGCAAGGAATTTCTTCTAAAAAACATGCTTAACACACCTTGGCAAATGGCGATTCACTTCAGTGAACCTCAAAATTATGAACTTATTTGACTTGTTAGTAGGAAAGCATATTGATTTACTGTCATTTCAATTATTTAGAGTAATCTCAAATAAATGTCCACTGGGAAGAATGTTTAAAAATCCTGAATTCATGTCAATTTTTGTAGGAGTTCATTGTATGTTTATAACACCCCATAAACATAAAAATGTTGAACATGAACTTCATTTTTCTGTTAAATATCCTAAGACTTACTCTTTATATATTAATACCATGTTTTGATCCTCGGTCAACTTACTGAATATTTAGTTGTACTGTCCTTACAATTCAACTCAAGTTAAAGGTTAGTTGGTAAGGTTAACACGAGGGGGGTTTAGTTTAATTTTGCAGCTTATTTCCCATTTATTTCTAATGCTTCTGATGTTTAGGCAAGTGGTTGTTGTTATCTAGTCAGCAACTCCGAACTAGCTTGCCACAAAGTGAAATTTTAATCCACACTGCAACCCCAAACCTAGCTCTAAATTTAATCTGATTTATTTTTTATTCATGGCTTTTAGGTATATACACTCTGAGTGATGTGTTTATAATAACGTGGATGTGCTTGAGCCAGTTCCATGCATTTTAATAATAATTACTTCAACTCATGATCAATATATTGCGGAATGCATTCCTGTTATATAGCCTCAATTATTTTTGTTGATTTTTCAAGCTTAAAGTCCTGAAAAGCCTTTTTTCCTTGATATTTCAGATATCAAGAGCTGATGAAAGAAAGTTCGAGGATGCCATTGTTTGATTTAAGAAAGCTGAATGCATCTCTTCCGGTTCCTCCTGTGTCAAACTGCCCTTTTGAAATTCTTGTGTTGGGTGCAAAGGATGACTTCATTGTGGTATTTTTATGTTTAACGTTTAATTTAAGTAACCACGTGCTTCTTCCTCCTCCAACGATACTGTTTAATTCATTGAATTGTCATTGCCCAGTTATCTTTTCTACCAATAATTCCGCAACATTGAGTTATTTTTCTATCAATAATTCCGCAACATTGATTTAACTTTTGATAGTGAATGTTTTTATTCGTTGTTTATATTATAGGATGTAGAGGGACTCGAAGAAACAGCAAAGTTCTATGGTGTGTCACCAGTATGCGTTGAAGCAGTTGCTCATGACATGATGTTGGATGTTGCATGGGAGAGAGGTGCGGAAGTTATTCTTTCATGGCTAAAGGGTTTGGAGAAGTAAGAAGCACGAGATAGTAGAAGAAACCATCTGCTTCATTTTCTCATTTTGCTCGGAGAACATGCAAAGATGTGTCTTGCTTCAGATAATTAGAAATGATGTAATAATGTTGAAAGTGTTATAATCTTCAAGGTAGGTTCTAGAAGAAATGTGATTTGAGTTGTAATACATCGATCCAGATATCCAATATCCATTCATATAAGTATCTGCACTTCAGCATCCTAATGTACTTGAATTTTTAGGATAGATTCTCAGTAACACTCACTATGGTTTCAGACACCAAAAACACTTCACCCTTTCTTTATTTTGATTTCTCTATGCAAATATATTCCATTATAAGAGAACATATTCAAAGCAGTCATATAAAAAGAATACTTGTAGGCGCCTCGTTTATTGATATAAAATGATAAAATACGAATACATGTGGAGATGAAGCTTTTAACGAGCATTATTTATGACACTGGACAACCCACTTTTCTATAATGAACACAAACCAATGACAATGGATAACCCACTTCTCTATAAGGAACTTTTCTCTAAGATTCAATTGTAATTTTTTTTACTCTTGCATGTACACTAAACAAACTAAACTGTTTCTATTCCAGGCAGCACATAATTGCATTATTTCACTCCCTTGTGCCGAAGGTTAAGAAGCCTGAAAAACCTTGCTATTTACCCCTGTTCTGTACAGATGCAATTCAGATGCGCTGGTAACACTAATCTCAGTGTTGGCGGCTGCAAAAAGAACATCACCTTGGGTGACTACGTGCCCTTTGGGTGATCCTGTATTCATATTTCCTTCCCCAACAGTCACCAAAAATATGGAAGGACCTGGAACTGCTGGAAACACCACTCTTTCCCCTTGAGGAAGGATACAACGATCAATCTCAAATTCCTCAAATGGTGGGGTATATTTATTTACATATTGATTAAGAGAAACTCCATGCAAGATCTCAGGAGAACCCTGTAAGAAAATAGAGAAAAAATGGCCTCAAACATAGAAACTCATGTATTCAAGCCACCTATTGAGTGATCATTCCAAACCAACATCCCTCAAAATGCGTTTCAGTCTTCAACTATATATGCATGCCTACTAGTATGCTGCTCATGTTGAGTCAAAACTTCACAAACAATAATCAAAAAAGCAATCCATGAGGCATGGTGAAGGCCAAGGATAAAAGAAACAAAAGAGAAGTAACCAATATGGATCAATCCATAGCCAGGATGAAATTCAAAGAAGACAAAAAACTAAGACGTGCCTGAGCTGAGTGATCAGGTGTATGGCAGAAGAAATACAAGGTTTAACAAGTCATTATTTATTAGAAATCATATCAAAGAATAACCAAAGGGAACAGTAAATTACTTCAAGTAAACTGAATATCTGAACTAAAAGATCTAGCAACAGCTTTGATGCATCATTTACCTGTTTGTAAGTGAGCATAGAACAAAGAGTCTGGACATCTCTGTGTTTGGGAGTTAGGCCAGCTCGCACAACATTGTCAGAAGTTGCCATGCATTCAACGCACTCCCCAGACAAATATGCGTGTGGTTCGTTTGCCCCCAGGAACAAAGCTTCACCGGGATTGAGTTTTACAAGGTTAAGAAAGAAAGCTGCTATGACACCAACATCAGATGGGTATTGCCTTTCCAACCGCAGTACTAGCTGCTCTTTATCTGTCAACTGCCTCACCTGACGAAAGAGCATAGTAATATGGTATTGATTATGTTGGCATCATTTCAACAAAAAAGAAAGAAAAGAACTAAATTATTAGATTAATCATGTAACAAGAAGGTGAAGTCTTGTGAATAGAAAAGCTGTCACAGTACTGTATTTCCAGTACATAATACAGAGAGGATCAGAAATAGAGATAACATGCGGTTTCAGAATAATATTGTATTCATTACTTTTGACCATGAGATTATGTGACCCTTAGAACAGACTTAAATTGCCACATTTCTGACATGTTTACATGGACTATATATTATATCTAAATAACAATAAGGGTATAAAAGGAACAAAACCAGAATGATAGATTAGCGCATGTAACGAACAAACCTCATTCTCCTGAAGCAGACGACTTTTCAATCTGTTTACTGCATCAGTTACTCTCTCTTTACTAGCTGACATGAGATCCGTGAACACTGCCTTCAAAACAGGTTTCACCTTTTCTTCACCATCCTCATCATTAGTTTGCAAGACCAGGTCTGTATTTGTAGCACCAACTAGTTCCACAATTTCAGGAGTAGAATGAAGCACACCCTTGAGCTCCTAAACAGAAACAGGGAGATTGCTCATTTACTAAGAAATCATTAAAGCAAGTTAATGTCCCAGCATCTAGCACAAGTTCTGACCCCTACAAAGACGGAACTTAAGGGAAAAAGTTTAAAGAAAGAACTAGGGAAAATAATCACTGATCAACAAGAACCACTCAAGAAACTTTTTCCCATAAGCAGTAAAATCTTTGAATTATTGCCATGATTAAAAACAGAATCCTACTGGTCTCAAACTACAAAGAAATATTCCTGTACTGAAATTTTTGGTTTTCAACTACAACATTCCTCATGTAAACCAAATGAAAATACCAATAAACGTCAAATCCACCAAGCCAAATCAAATCCCGTGGAAACCTTAAATTACAGTAACATAGCTGCGGTTTGGCAGTCCCACACTAAGATCTATAATAAAACGAAATCAAACTCCCACTATCTGCCCTATAACTATCACTCTCATACTTTATTCATTCAAACGGATATCATTCGATTCTTTTGACATGTTCTCTATTAATTGTGTTGTTGGTTGGCTATCACAGGTTGCATTGCATCAGAAAGAAGCCTGTGAACAAGTGGAAACGTGATTGACATAATAACGAAAGTAAAGTTAGCAGAGAAAGGAACATTCAGTCACATCACAGGGATTGTACCTAACAGGTGGGCAGTTCTTATCCAATCACTAAAAGTCCATGAATACTGAATATTTTTTAACTTTTCAAAAAGTGGTTTTTTACACATCAAACTCTACAGGAAAACATTAAAAAATTCTGATGTATCTACAATCAACAACAATATTTAGAACAGAAAATTCGCGCAGACCCTATCCAGTTTTCTGCCATATAATATAAGGCTCAAACTCAAAAACATCCATTCAAAGTTGAAAAACACAGCACAGACATAAAGTTTTTTTTTTGTTGTCGAACAGTCGATGAAAAATCAAATCCGTTGTTCTCATAATATTCATACCAAGAATATAAAATATAGTAAAAAGGTAATTTTTTCATTTAGTTTCTAATTGTTCCCGTTTTAAATTTCTGGTCCCTCAACAATGTTTGGTTGTAGTTTATACTGTCAGAAAGTTTTATCTGGGGACCTCAGCAAGAGCCAAAACTAGCTCATACGTACGTGTCAGAATTAAACTTTTCTTGCATACAAAGTTTACAAACTAAAACTTAAAAGAGTATTCTCTCGTTAATCCTGTTATAAATGTTCCAACTACTTGATAAAGAGAATTCTAAATGAAAAAGTAAATCATATCTTGAAAATATAAAATTTATTATCATCATGCAAAGGAACTAGGCTTGGTAGAATGGTGGAAGGTTGAAGAGGAAGATTTATAATTATTGAACTTAGCCTGGAGACAATCACAGAGAACAAATGAATAATTTAACATAAGAATAAGAATAAAAATAATCCAAATAATGGAGTGGTACCTTGAGAGTGATGAATCCACAAAGAGCCTCAAAATTAGTTATTGCAAGAGCCATCTCCGGTTTGTGATTCCCATCTTTATACAAATCCGGGTGCAACTTATGCAGAATTCTAGCCAACTCCTTATCAGGGTGAGCCTGAATAGACAAAGCCTTCCCCACAGACAGCACCTAACAAACAGAACGCGCTGAAAAGATTCAATCTTGCGCCAAAACCGAAACACCCACTTACACAACCAGTCACAATTACAAAGGAGGGATCGGTGAGATATACCTTGAACAAGAAAGGGAGATCAGAACCCCATTTGCGAAGAACCTGGTCTCCTAGCACATCAGGGTTGTCGGAAATCCATGACTTAAGGGAGACCCCATTGGAGGCCAAGAAGGAAGGTCCTGAATCGTGGGTCCCAATCCAAAGCTCGGCATAAGGGTCCTCCGCGTGGAATGGGGTGTTGGAATTGAGCGCGTGGAGTCTGGCAACCTCGGAGACGCGACCAGGGAGACCCCAATCGTAGTTTTTGACGGAGCAACGGAGTCTCTGAAGATGACAGGGAGAGTCCTCCATTGTAGCGATGGCAAAGAGAGTCTCAGTGAAGGGAAGAAGAGAATGGGAATTGAGATTGAGGCAGAGACATTGCTGGTATTTGAAGAGTGAGTGAGAGAGAAGATGGCGCAAGCGGAGGAAATGGAAGGTGTGGGATGTGTCCTTTTCTGATGCAAGTTTTCCACTTTCTTTCTTGTCAATTGCTATGATGTGATCTTATCTTCTTCCTCTTCTTCTTGTTCAATGGGTTTCTTTGTGTTTACCTTTTGTTACTTTCTTTCTTTCTTGCTTTCTCAGATGCCTCTAAGAACAAGGAATTTCATACACCACCAACAGACAATTTATGAACCTTCTTATTCTTTCCAATTCTACTACATCACTGATTTTCTCAAATTTTCAATTCACTCCTACTTTTCCTTACCCAAATATTTGTAAGAGAAAAAGTGGAACTAAAGGTCAAAATCAACAACTCAAAAACAGGTAAAAAATCCCTGAGAAATAATGATGGTTTTATAGCATAGAATAACGTCAAAATAGAATGGAATTGTGTGATGAAGAAAAATAATAGGACAAAAGTAATTTTTGTAGATTATTTAATTTAAAATATTTAATTTAATTATTATTTTACTATAATTAATATATATTTTTATTAATACTTTGATTATTTTTGTTTATTATTACTCCTATTCATTTAACGTGGACAAATCATAATGAGTGTACAGACAAATTTGAAGTTTAAGGTGATTTTAAATTGGAAAATTATGTTTTCCACATTTAATTTACTTTACTTATAAAGAATAGCGTTCGCGTTTAATTTACTTTACTTATGAAGAATAACATTCATATGAAATTTTGTTTAGGCATAATTTTTAACTAAGTTTTGTAATGAAAATATCCTCATACAAGATATCATTTTCCTGTGTTAAAATTAAAAAAAATCATTTAAAAATATATTATTTTTCTATTTATAGAAATTTAATATAATTTTGTTTATTAATATATACATATTTTGATTATTTTTAGAATCATATTTTGAGGATTTTAGAAATCATAACTTTTGGGTATGAGAAAATTAAATTCCTCTTGTACCAAAATAAGCCTACATAAATAAATAAATAAAATACAATTCAATAGTTGACTTTAAACCTTGGATGGGTCTCCAAATTTAGTATTTTCTATTTGTTTTGGTTTTGCCGTAAACTTATATATGTCAAGTTTTTTATTTATTAAATATAACTTTTGATTTATTACTAAATACTCAATCCAATATATTAAATTTTTGTTTCATGATATCAATTTTTTTAACCTTTTTATTTATTTATTCCTACCAAAACCTTTTTTTTTCTCACTCATTCGTTTTCACTTTTTTTCTCACTTTGACCAGTAAGTTATTTTTATATATATTTGTTCACCATTACTTCTTTCCTTCTACAATAATAGTGTTTTTTTAACCATAACTCTCTTATTTAAAAATTTAATTAATACACGTTTAGTCAACTATTACTTTAGGAAAAAACATTACAAACTTTAGAAGTGAAGAAAATTATTATTATTATTATTATTATTATTATTAATAGATTTCAACTGAAAAAAATACTATACCAAATGTAATTATGAAATAATTAAGATTAATTAATTATGTGTTATAGTAATCGAGTGATGTTGGCCAACCAAAAGAATTGAATAATACAATAAGAACGTTGGAAGTCAACTTACACTATTAATTCTAGATAGATGAAGAAAAAAAAACTGAAAATATAATATAAAGAAAAGTTGTATGACATTTAATTTTTTTAATTAATTAATTTGAAACGAAATAGTTGTTTTCATCGCTATTGTTTATTATATTTATTATTATTATTATTATCACTTTTATTATTACATTAAATTGCATTCTGAAAGGGGAAGTCATAGTCATTAAAAAAAATAAGACATAACATATCAGTTATCAGTTTTGAAATTTAAATAATTTAAGGGAATGAGTGTAATTTTATTTTTACTCTGTAAACAAATAATTATAGCCTTCAATAATGGAGTAAGTGTGTTTTCAAAAAACAATCGAGTATATGAACTGATTATGCAGAGTACATACAAGCTTTATAATTTCTTCATAAAAGGAAAGTTTGAATGAGTCTCAAATGATTTTTTTTTTTTAAATATAGTCCTAATAGTTTCATGTAGGGTGGTAAAGTGGGTTAGTGTGGTCCATTTTGACCCGTCCTGCGTTTTGGTCCACAAATTGTAGGTCGGGTTGGTCCGTCCTGTAGTTCACTTTTTTGGTCTACCCTATCTTGTGAATTAACTCGCATTTGTGATAAACGAAATATTTTTTTTGTTGACTAAAATAAAAACTTTTTATTTTTTTATAATAATATATTATTTTTTATCGAAATAATTCCAATTAATTTACCTAATTAAAGACAAAAAAAATAATAATGAAGATCATAACTAAAGTACAATAATAACATATCATCTTACAATATATGTACGTATAAATGTATAAAAAGATATTTCATATTCAAGAACTAAAATCATTATTTTATATACAATGATTATATATAAACATAAACATAATAATAATAATAATAATAATAATAATAATAACAATAATAATAAAAATAAATGAAACTTAAAGAAACACGAGAAATGATGTGAGAACTAAAAATAATGAGGATATATAATTTTATAAGTGGGTTAGTGGGCTAGTCCGCCCTATCTTTAGCCCGCGCGGGCTGCAGGTCTATACGGACCAACAAATTCAATATCTCAATCTGTCTTGCATTTTTTTGTGCGGATCTTCTGCACGCCAGCTCATCCCTAATTTTACGTTTTTTCTTTGTCTTCTTTCTTCTTTATTTCACTTATAACAAACAAAGAAAATGTTAGGCGTTAATATTAATCGTCATAATCAAAAGTTAAGACTTAGTATTTTAAGGTGTTAGAAAATAATTCAAAATATATAAAATAAATGAATATATTTTTCAAACGCAGATTTAAGATTAAACTATAAACCACGTATACTTATGAAATAATATTTTCTCTCAACAATACCATGCTGTGTTGGTATATATGAGTTCTCTACCAATCATGCACAATTATCAAATATGTTTAAATATATTTGCATGGAATTTTTAAAACTGAATTAAGAATCACGTGTGAGAGAAACAAATCCCGCATGTAATACAAATTGTAGTTTTCGTATATTTATATACAAATCTTAAAATTGAATTAAGAATCAATACGTGCTTTTAAGAACCACTAAAGAATAAACTATTTTGAATTAAAGCTTGTTGCCATTAATTTAACTTAACTAATATATAAACTATAATTTAGGAATGCATATATGTAATGATAGAATCTGGCTTTTTCATATTATTTGGTTACAATTTTTTTTTCCATAAAAAATATTACACTGTATATCCTATTTTATAAGAAGTGATATTTTTTTAATATTTACATCAGAACCAAAATTTGTGCTGGTGCGTGAAGAAGGTTTCGTAGGTGAAAGAAAGGTGCATGTTTTTTTTCCGGAGCAAGCAAAGCAAAGCAATGATAAATAACATTTTGAGGAACAAGAAAGAAACACGTACTCACGTTGGTGTTAAAGGCACGTGAAAAAATTCAGAAAATGACAAAATAATCCTCATTGCCACAAAACGACGCCGTTGTATGGGTCGGTGCAGTGTGTTTGTAACGTAACAGAACTAACGATCACCATCGAGTGGGTCCCACGAATCGAACGCACTGGAGAACCCGTCTTTACTCTCGCCGACAAAACCAGCCCATCTTCCTTCATAAAACGACGCTTCTTAATTTATTTTATTTTATTTATTTAGGATTATTAAATTAGACTTAAATATGATAAATTAATTTTTTTTTTTATGAAAAGTATTATATTACCGTAGTTGATTACCCACATAGAAGAGCATGGATTGGAGAAAATAAGATATTTTCTGTAGAATCATTCTATAAAGCTTTTGTGGAGAGAATAAGATATTCTCAACGAATAAAATAAAATATAAAAATTTAGTTCGTGAAGGAAACGATTTTAGGTCTAATTGTTAATTGCATTTAATGAATAAAAAAATGCTGAAATATATCTAGATACCAATAATAAGTGGTACATGATTCAGTCGATTAAAGTAAGGTATCACGTTTAAATCTTGTGAAAAATATATGATTGAAACTGATTATTGGTGGTCAATTAGGTTCCTGATGAAGCTTCGTTGTTGAAAAAGAAATAAAAAGTAGCCATGATTAAAGAAATACATAGTTACATATAAATGAAAAAGGTGCACTAATAATACAAATATAGAATTTGTATTCATTTCATAAATAATTCTTTTTTTTTCGAGTATGGCTCATTTTAAATCTTTGGTTTGCATAAAGTTGCATAGGTATAGCATTATCGTGAAACTTAGGTCGTTGATTATCGAAGGAATCATGAAATTGTGACATCATCAATTTGAAATACTATGATAAAAAAAAACCCTAATTTTGGAGTTTAGGTCAAGGGAAATAAAGATGACTTCTTGTAATTCTAGACAGCAAATAATTACTTAGAAACGAAACTTCTTAACCATGTCAAGACTAATTCAACCAAGATGACATAATTGAGTCACTTTTATAATATATGAAACTTGATTCATTCCTTTGAAGAAAGAAGCTATGACCAAATTCAACATGTTTAATATAACTGTAGAATAAGAAATATAAATATTTCTTATTTCTCTCATTTCTTTTAACAAAGGTAATCTTTATTTTGATTAATTAATTAATTATTCTCCTTCTAGGAGAGGGTTGACGAAATTCATCTTGGAACTTGGGGATTTGAAAATTAGAACTTTACATTTTATTCAAAATAGTTAAAAGATATAAATGACCATGACTGTACTTATAATAAAAGTCATCCACAAGTACTTTACAACTCAAAATATTTATTTAAACACGTCAAACCCACTGTATATTCAAGTTAGTGCACGATTGTTTAATTAATGAGTAAGTCACCTAATATATATAATATTTTAAAGAAAATAAGTATTTATAAATTAAAATAAATTTATAACAAATAAAAATAAATAAATTTTAGAGAAATTAAATATAAATATTCCAAATCTACCCCTATACACTAAAAAACAAAAATTGATTATAACTGTGATATGGTTAGTGGGTAGGGAGTTCATAGAATACTATGCAGCTGATAAGGATGGAAAAGTGATTGGATAATATATTATGATGATGTGTAGTGATAACGATAAATAAATATTATAAATAATAAACAGTGATGGAAATTGATCCATTTATATAACCAAGAGGATATATATACACCTCTAGGTCACATATATATATCAATAACTTATTATATATAAAAATAAAAGGTGGTTCACCTTCTTTTAGGTCAAAAATATTTTACATTTACAAGACCTATCACTTTGTTATTTTTTTAATAAGTTTATTTTAACTCGTTCCAATAAATTTATTGGAGATTTTTATCAGAATATATTTAAACTATTGTATAGAGTTTCGTCATCCAACGTTTGAATAAATGTTCATATAATACGGAATTATTAAGCAACTTAAACATTGTTTAATCACACGAACCTTAAGTCTATAAACACTATAGCTCAATATTTTTTTTTCCAAAAGACAAATAATGTAAATAAAAAGCTCTAAATTTTTTAATTTGTTTAAAAACGTGAAGGCTTGACAACTACACTTAATATTGATGTTGGTAAGGAAGCAATGAAAGATCATTGACATGTCTTTATCTTATCCTCCAAACAACAACATACATACAACTATTCTATGTCATTCTTTTTCGAAACAAAAAACAAAAATACTGAAAGCAGACGATTAATCCTAAAACATAGCAAGTAAAATAATTTTGATGGGTCATCAAGTTAAGAAAAAAAAAAAACCCTAAGATATACTCCTCAAATACACAGCACCAGATTTTGGACCCGTAAATATAAAAAAAAATTGACCAAACACATGTTTTTACATATGTCTAAAAATAAATAAGTGCAATCATAATATTTCTATAAAATATAAAATCATAATTTGAAGCAAACATCATGATATATGGACTTTGAATGGAGAGAACTCCACTAAGTTGTGGGCTATGTCGAAAGCATAGCATTATATGTATTCTGAAAATTTTGTTCCAAAAATTCTATTTCTAAAAGTTTTTTCTAAAATATATTTATTATGTTTCAGAAATTCTGGTTTGAAAATTTTGTTCCGGAAGTTTTATTCCAAAAATTTTGTTTTAGAATTCTAAAACGCTTGTTTCGGAAAGTTTGCGAAGTCAGCTTCCAGAGGGTGAAATAGTTATTTTGTAAATTTGAGGGGTGTGTGAAGAAGAAATTGTGAGAGTTCAGGAAGTAAAAGCCGAGAGAATAATATAGTAAGGTCCTATATCCTTTATTGGACTAGACTCTAGTGGGTTTGTTTTGGGCTTTGGTAGCAACGAAGAGAATAGGGCCTGATTGAGGATTCGCAAACACCCATTGCATTAGCACTGAAAAGGTTATCTAACAAAAAATTGCAGAGGCATATTGTGATTACTTTTAATTGGTTTTGACTTTTTTCGAGATATCAATTTCTTCTTTGTATAATATTCCTTTTCTACATAAAGCAACTCTTTAATCTACACTTTTTAAATCCGTGGAAAGCTAGGATTCGTGCATAAACCTATTGAATCATCAAATTGCAAATTATTGATAATTATACAGTAAAATAAAACACCTTTTTTTCAGCTATTATTTTGCTTAACAAGAGCATGTTAAATTTATAAAATAAAAAGTAAAGAATAAGAGTTTACTTGCAATAATAAAGTATATTAATTTATATTACTTTAAGATGAGAAAGATCCTTAATTTTTAAAATGTATATATATAAGTGAAAATTTTAAAAGATGTGTATTATTTTAATATTTACATGAAAATTTAAATATTTATGAAAAAAGGTCATTGAACTTTAATTTCATATAAATAAATTATTAGATCCTTCATCGTACGGATTCTTTCTGTCTCACTCAACCTATGGTGTTGGATCATCACACATGTTTGGCACGTCAACTATGACACCACCGTCTGCATATACTCCAGGACCGTCATCATCAATGCCTTTCTATCCTCCACCATCGACTTTTCAAAAATCCCCTTTTCCTCAACCACAACAAGATGAAGATGATAGTGAAGACGAGGATGAACAACATCAACACCAACCACCCAGACGACCAATCAGACCAAGAAGATGACTTCCATGTGGCACTGAAAGTCATAGATAATGTATTTACATATTATATTTCAACTTTAATATAAAACTATTTTATATTTTTAATTTTCAGATTTTTGTTGTGTTTTTTTAATTAATTTTCTAACTTTTTTTACTAAAAAATACGCTACAAATTAAAAAAAGCTTAAACATTAAAAAAAATTTTGAAAAATAATATCAGTATTACATATTTTAGTTTAAAACTCAAATAATATAATACTTCAAAACATATTATTTTAGTAAAACGTGTCAACTATTGAATGTTAATAAACATAAAATATAAAATTGTATGTAGTATTATTTAACGAGTTTACCTTGTAATAAAAAAAAGTGAAAATATAAAAATAAAAAATAAATAAGCAAAACCGTTAGGACTCAAAGCAATTTTATGTGAAGCCGATTCCTTTCTTAACGACTTCCATTCTTGAGCTGTTACCGTACCCCTCACATTTTTTGCATTTTAAAATTAAAAAAAAAAAACGGTACCACTCCTAACGACTTCAGCTTATGTGTCGTTACCCATCATAACGACTTCACCCTTCCCGTGTAATATTTTAGTCAACTAACCCAGATTTGTAAATTCAACTTTAAAGTAATCCAAATTTGTAATTTTGCCATCTATGTTTCATTATAAACAAAGTATAGATGAAAATTTTTAAATAGTGTAATACTTAATAAGTTCTTTAATTTTTTTATCTAGAAATTTTAAAATTTAAATAGTAAATAAAACAATAAAATAGTTATTAATTTTATTTTATAAATAGTTATTAAGTTTTCTATTTCACTATTTTTTTTGTCTACATTCTACAATAAATATATGTTAGTGAATTTTTCATTTGCATTTCAATTATAAACGTATAATTTAATTAAAATTTGATAAAAAAAATATTTAAAAACAATTAAGGTTATCATAAAGCTTAAAGGCAATAGACAAATAATTTTTTATTTTAAATTATATCTGTAACCCGTAAGTTTGTAGCCCTATGGCTAATTACACTTTACATATATTAATATATGCAAACTTGTATAATACTCAATCGTACTATACCATATTTTTCAATATTTAAAATTAGTTTAAGTGGATGAAAACTTTAAATTTGGGAGATTATAGAATAATAATATTAATAATTAAAACGATAGAAGTTTAACAAAAATAAAAAAAAAAATTGATATACATTAACACATACGATACTTCAACCCATATACAGAAGAAAAAAAGAGAGAAGATTAACTCAAACTGAATCAATCATCTTATTTGGAATCTTACACATAAATAAACAGACAAAAAACAGACATGAATAAGAAAAGGTTAAGACAGACTAAATCATGCACCTATTTACAGCATCGCCAACTGTGTAGAAAGTATAAAGAATACAAAAGAAATAATATTTTGTACCATTGTTTATTCAATACATTATATAGCTACCTTTTAATAAAATATTATTTTTTAATAAAATATAAATTTATAAGGTTGCAGAATGAAAGTAAAGTAACATAAGATAATTACAGCAACTTTACATTCGAAGTTGATGAAACCAGATAATAGGTTGTTCTATGTCTTAAAGAATGATTATTATGAATCAATCAATTGGAGCATCCTACAGTATTTGGCCCTTGGCTTCCTTTGAAATTGAAACGTAGCAAAGATGCTCCAATATTCATCCTACAACACCAAATAAATTGACATCTGTTCCCAACCCATTAACAGAGAATCAATAAAAAACTAACCTGTTCATGTAAAAAACACAGCAAGTTACTCTTTATCTTTAGATTAAAAGAATTTGGAATAACTTAATCTGGTATTGCAGTTATACTGATACTCGTTTGTTTGATTTTGTCTTCAATTAATGTTGTTGACACATGGCTTGTCACTGTGATGTATCAAATGGTCCATTGTTAAATCATTGCATGAAAGGGTTTATCTGCAATGTTAATTGGTGGCATTCTGTAATTATCATCAATAAGTTTTGACTTGTATGGCTTCTGTTAGTACAATATTCCTTTTATCTTTAAAGTCATTCTTTAATATATTCTCCACGAGTTATGAACGCTAAATCAGACTAGCTTATTCACAAACCAATCAAATAATCAACATGCAAATGAACTTTGATTAAAGGATCAGGTATTTTTGAATCTACTGCATGAAGATAAAAAAGAAATCATGGAAAGGATGGTATATTTCCCTTTTGGTAACATTCTATTATATTAGAAGTAAATAAGCACTATATATCTTCACCTTAGTGGAATTTGTTTGAGCTGTCATTATAAACAATGAAGGTTCTTGAGAAATTAAAGTCCATTATTCTCTATCTAAAAAGTAATCATATCTTAAATTTAAATTTGACGAATCAAAGCACAGCAAAGAGAGTAAGAGAATTTTGTCTGTGATGCATCTTCATCGTGTCTCTTTATCAGTCTATAAATATGGATGCAGTCATTGTGATTAAGGTATAAGGGTGTGTGTGCTTCACTGAGAAATAAAATAACAAGTTTCTTAGGTCTATGCATGGAGCTTTGAATACAGAATGAGTTTTGGTGACCCCAAAGGCTTCCATTACTGCATGTTGCTGTGGTTTAAAATCCTGCAACAAGTGGTAATGGAGGCTGGAGGATCATTAAAGGCATCTGTTCATGTTTTGTTATGATCTTAAACATCCACAATAATAAAGTCTTATAATGTTTTGTTGCAGTTATACTGTAGTTCCTGTACAACTTCATTGTTGCAGATAAACATAAGCTCCACAGTGCAGTTTCCCGTTCTTAAATTATACTGGTGTGGTGATTTGTTTCAGTAATTTTGAAGTCTGTTGCTTTTGTAAACAGAAGACAAAAATTCAACATTCCAAAATCTGAGGCTTTTATACAAGGAGCTTTTCTTGCACTTTTTGCTTGAGGGAGAAGAAACAAGACCACACTTTTTGTTTTCTTGCAGGTTTTCTGTTCTAATGTGAAGAAAAAAAAAACTATTATTCTTGGCTTTGGATTCAAATAGGGACCACCTCTTGTTACATAAGTGTGGTTTTAAAGAAAGAATTTTGGTTAGAGTATTATGTGGACTATGGTTATGTAAAAGTAGGTTTTTTAAGAGGTACTAGATACTCGTTAAGTTTAGAACATGATTATAGTGACTATAATGAGTTGAAAGACTTGTTTTTTTTTCTCCTTTCCCCAAGTAGTCTATGAATCTAATGATATGTTTATAGTAGTCTATGAATCTAACGGATGTGTTAAAAAAGTGTTTAAAGACATACATTTGATGTCTTTTTCGATATGATATTGGTAACGAGTTACATTTTTTATTTTACAAAATCACGAGGACAAATTGGATTTAAATCTATATACTTAGAAGGTCAATATTAATATATTTTTCTTTCTAATTTGAAAGATTTGTCGTCCAAGAAGAAAGATGTCAAAGACATTAATTTAATTTTAAATTAAGAATGAAGACTGTTCCGATCTTAATGATTTTGTAACATCTCTTTGGGACATTCATCAGTTATATGATTCTAACAAAAAGTTGCAGAAAAAGGGTTTTCTGTGTGAATCACTCATGTTTGACTTGTTTCAATTTGAAGATTCAACTGCAAAAGTTGTATTGAGCATAAGGTCAAGGATAAATGTTAAGAGCTTTAACTCAGTGGGTATTTTCTGCTACTTGCTTAGTGTTGTTAGAATATATAAAAAATCACTCAAAGTTTCTAATTGTAGGGGGTGGAAGAAACAATAGTCGAAGTTTATCTAACAAAAAAATTCTGGTATTATTGTGATTACTTTTAATTGGTTTTGACTTTTTTGTGAGATCAATTTCTTCTGTGTATAATATTCCTTTTCTGCATAAAGCAAATCTTTAATCTACACTTTATAAATTGGTGGAAAGCTAGCTAGTATTGGTGCATAAACAATTGAATCATCAAATTGCAAATTATTGCTAATTACAGTGAAATAATACATCTTTTTTCAGCATGTCAACTGCAGATAAGAATAATTCATGCAAGAGATATGATATTGCCATTTTGGTAACATTATGTTAGAAGCAAATAAGAACAACCTTTGCATGGTGGAGTTGGGCTGAACTGTAATTCTAAAAAAGTAGGTTCTTAGCCATTTATATGTGTTATAGCGAATCAGAACAATGAACAGTGAAATTAGTGGTTTATTTTCATGAACACCCTCTCTCTCTATATATATATATAACCTATAGGTATTCACATTATAACTTAGGATTTGAAGAAACCACAATACGTTGGATATGGAGAAAGCTTTTGATGTTGGAAATAGTTCAAGTGTCAGTCAAAGTTTCACATTGGATTGAATAGATAAAGTTAAAACCCGTAACATCATTACCTTCAGGTTTTGGTGTAAAAGTGGTATCAAATGCCTTATATCTGCAAGAACAGTGTCATATATATATATATATATATATATATATATATATATATATATATATATATATATTAAACACACAATCTCTCAATAACTATGATCATAACTCATGAAAGAATATATAAACCTATCAGTGGTATTAGAATCGATGGTTTGGAGTGACTGACCACATAACCATAACCATAACAAAAAAGGGATCACCGGAGTGACTGACCGCATAACCATAACTATAAAGGGATAACTCATACACCTGAAAGGAAACATATCCATATGAAAAGGAAAAAAAAAATAAAGAACTCATCTTTGAGGGGGAGATTGTTGGGAATAATCCAAGTGTGAGTCAAAGTTCCACATTGGATAGAATAGACAAAGTTAAGACTCATAACACCATTGCCTTAAGGTTTTGGTGTAAATGGTGTTAAATGCCTTATATGTGTAAAACTAATGTCATATAACCATATGGAACCATAATCTCTCAATATAACTATAACTATAACTCATATGAACTTATGAAAAATAATATATATAACCCAACATTTAATGACTCTTCCACCACGTCATTTCATGTTGGTCCGAAGCCTAGACATGCCTCATAAATGGTGTGTCCCCATGTTTGACATACCAGACACCGACACCCACATAACACTCATATGATACATATAGGTGAAATGTCTAGTTTGAAAATACAATTTTTTTTATCTTTAATATAATTTTGACATGGTTCTAATACAATGTTAATAATGAAAAATACAATGATTTTCTAAAAATCCTATGAACTTTTAATTTTATTGTATAAGTTTTTAACAATGTGTCTAGTTTCTAAAAGTCTCACTACTTTTTATTTTTTGAATATAACTTCTTCATTTTTGTATCAGCTTACAATGTGTTTAGATATATTATATTTAACTAATCTTATTTATAGATTATTTTGAGTATGCATGATATAATATATAAATAGTGTCACTATATCCTTCATTTTAGAGACTACAAGTGTTAGATTGTTTGTATCTATCCGTATCATGTCCAGTGTTCATGTCAGTATCCGTGTTACATTATTTTTTAACATTTTATATTGTTTTCTAGTTAACATTTTATGTTCGTCAAAATCAAGATTGAGCTTGCAAAAATTGTAAACAGCTTGACAAAACACAATGGATGAGATATCAATGTCATGACAAATCCTATTATTATGGTTATCCCTCCTCATAAATAAGATAACAAATATTTACGATCATATTATTAACATTTATATTAATTATAATAATTGACAATATTAAAAGATAATATTGAATGTATAAATATGTACAAAATTAGCACATTGTATTTAAAAAATACATCTCATTACAAGAAAATGTCTGATTAACAATTAATTTTAGTTTAGTGACAAAAATTGTTAGTCACTATAATAACCAATTTAGATATCGATTTATAAAACAAAAAAATTATTGGTTATTAAAATAGTCACTATTATGAATAAAATTTTATAATTAGTCACTAAATTGATCACTAATTAATTAGAGACTAATTTAGAAATCAATTCTTTTGTAGTAGAAATCTTGTTAACTAATGTTTACTGACCAGTTTTCTTTGGTAGCTAAAATCTTAATAGTTAAATTTTAGAAACCAATTTAAAGACCAATTATAATTTTTTATTCTTAATAGTAATTATTTTAGTAATCAATAATTTTTTATTTTATAAATTAGTATTCATAATAACTAATAATTTTTAATCACTGAAATCGATTATTAAAGAGATATTTCCTTGTGTCTTGTACATCTACTTTTTTGATAAAGTAATATTATATTTAAATATAATATAATTTATGAGGTTGTAGAATGAAAAGAAAAACAACATAAGAACATTACAGCAAGTTTACATTTCAACTGAGGAAACCAGATTGGTTTGTTTTAAAACGTGTCTTAAAGAATGATTATTATGAATCAATCAATTAGAGCATCGTACAGTATTTGGCCCTTGGCTTCCTTGGAAGTTGAAACGTAGCCAAGATGCTCAAATATTGTTCCTACAATACCAAATATGAAGTTACTCTTTATCTTTAGATTAAAAGAATTAGGATAAGAAATGAATTTTTGGAATAACTTAATCTGCTATTGCAGCTATACTGATACTCTCGTTTGTTTGATTTTGTCTTCAATCAATGTTGACACATGGCTTGTCACTGTGATATACCAAATGTTCCATTGCTAAATTAAATCATTGCATGAAAGGGTTTATCTGCAATGTTAATCGGTGGCATTCTTTAATTATCATCAATCAGTTTTGACTTGTGTGGCTTCTATTACTATATTATTCCTTTTATCTTTAAAACCATTCTTTAATATATTCTCCACGAGTTGTGAACACTAAATCACATTAGCTTCTTTACAAACCGATCAAAGAATCAACATGCAAATGAATTTTGATTAAAGGATCAGGTATATTTGATTCTGCTGCATGAAGATAAAAAAGAAATCTTGGAAATGATGGTATATTTCTCTTTTGGTAACATTCTATTATATTATAAGTAAATAAACACTGTATATCTCCACCTTAGTGGAATTTGTTTGAGCTGTCATTATAAACAATGAAGGTTCTTGAGAAATTAAAGTCCATTATTCTCTATCTAAAAAGTAATCATATCTTAAAGTTAAATTTGGCGAATCAAAGCACATCAAAGAGAGTAAGAGAATTTTGTCTGTGATGCAACTTCATCGTGTCTCTTTATCAGTCTATAAATATGGATGCAGTCATTGTGATAAGGTATAAGGGTGTGTGTGCTTGACTGAGAAATAAAATAACAAGTTTGTTAGGTCTATGCATGGAGCTTTGAAAACAGATTGAGTTTTGGTGACCCCAAAGGCTTCCATTACTGCATGTTGCTGCGGTTTAAAATCCTGCAACAAGTGGTAATGGAGGCTGGGGTTCATTAAAGGCATCTGTTCATGTTTTATTATCATCTTAAACATCCTCAATAATAAAGTTTTATGATGTTTTGTTGCGGTTATACTGTAGTTTCTGTACAACTTCATTTTGCAGATAAACATAAGCTCTACAGTGCAGTTTCTAGCTCTTAAAGTTACTGGTGATTTTGTTTGAGTGTTGATTTTGAAGTGTGTTGCTTTTGTACTTGGAAAAGAAGACAAAAATTCAGCATTCCAAAATCTGAGGCTTTTATACAAGGAGCTTTTTTTTTGCACTTTTTGCTTGAAGGAGAAGAAACAAGACCACACTTTTTGTTTTCTTTCAGGTTTTCGGTTCAAATGTGGAAAAAAAACCCTATTATTCTTGGCTTTGGATTCAAAGGGTGTTGCTGTGGATAGGAACTACCTCTTGTTACATAAATGTGGTTTGGTTAGAGTTATTGTTAGTGTGATTTGTATGTGTAGTATAGTTTATATAAGTAATAGAAAGGCTTTATTTTTTTCTCCTTTCCCAGGTAGTCTATGAATCTACTGATATGTTTAAAATAGCCTAAGAAGCTAATGGATGTATTAAAAAAGTCTTCAAACAATGTATTGCAGAATAGTTGGGATTTTTAGTGTTGACTTTCCAAGATGTTTGATGTTTTTTTGTAGACATTTTTTATCTTACAAGATCTTGAGGATAATTTAAATTACATCTAAATACTTAGAAGGTCAATGTTCATATATATTTTTCTTTCCAAAATTTGAAAGATTTGTGCAAGAAGAAAGATGCCAAAGGCACTAATTTAATTTCAAATTAAGAATGACTATCTGTTCAATGTAACCTCTAACATCTCTTGGAACTCATCATGATTCTATAAAAAGTAATCAGGACTTTGAAAAATCCGACAAATTTTGTTTATTTTTTATTCTGTAATATATGGATGAGTTACAAGTTGCAGATAAAGCCTTGTCTGTGAATATGTTTGACTTGTTTCTTTTCTTTTGGTTGTACTGGTTTCAATTTCAAGGCTCAACTGCACAAGTTGTATTGAGCATAAGGTCAAGGATAACTGTTAAGAGCTTTAACTCAGTGGGTACTTTATGCTACTTGCTCAGTGTTATTAGAATATATAAAAATACACTCATTCGATGATAAAATTTAGAAAAATAATTCACTTATGCATAGAATTTTATATTAAAATACTTGTTTGGATAAAGTAATTAGAAAAAAAATTTAATTTAAAATTTTTTGAAAAACATTTCAAATGAATAGAATAGAAAATTTTTAAATATCATTAGAAGTATAAGAAATTTGAATTCCAAAATATAAATGAAGAATTGCAAATCCCTTCATAAAAAATATAGACGAAAATCAAGCCCAGCCGATTTGGAACAAAGGTTGAGCCAAGTCGGTTCGGGATGAAAGTCAAGTCAAGTTGGCTCGGACAAAGGTCGAACCTAGTTGATCCAGACTGAACTCAAGCCAACTAAGTCTCCTCGAGCCAAAGTCTAGCCAACCGAGTTGACCCATGTCGAAGGTTGAGTCAAGTCAGTTTGGGTTGACTCAGCCTAGAAGGAAGGTTGGGCCAAAATGGCTCAAGTTGATGTTGTAGTCTAATCGGTCTGGATCATTGGCTTGTCGAATGTCGAGTTGTGTAAGGTCAAATCGAATCATCTGGTCGAATCTAGTCGAGTCATATTAAATCTTTAAGAATTGATCCAAACAAAAAATTGAGACGAGTTGTGAGTCGTATCATATCAACACTACTAGAAATTCTCATATTACATGGGATTTTTCTTGCACATTGTTAAATAAATTTGCAAGAAAAGATTTTTTTCTGCCATTTTTTCTAGGAATTTTAATTGGCAGGTAATTCCTTCGTGGGTAATTATTTCCTACAAAATTATAAAATTTGCAAGTATTTTCTACACAATTTGTTGTGAAAAGTATTTTATACAAAAAATTTTGCAAGAAAATTGGTAGCAATTTCTTGCAAATTTTTTTTTCACAACAAAATTTGTAGGTATTTCCTACCAAAAAATTTTTAAAACAAAATTGACATGAAATATGAGTTTTTTTAGTAGTGCAAAAGTCAAACTAATTTTGGAATTTGGACTCAAAATAGAATTGAGTTTGTTATTCATATACAATATTTTTTTTTGGACACTAACATTTCACGATATACTAAAAAGTATTGTAATATATAGAATCTGTAATTAAGATTAGCTTCTACACATTGCCATCTATATTCACTTGCATCAAAAGTTAATAATATAAAGGAACTATTTCTAACTTCACAATAAATAATTGTTACTTTGTTTTATATTCAATTGTAAAATTAGCATGTGTCAATCTTTTAATTACTATAGTTGGATTCCAGAATTTTTTTTTATTCTTTGTTGATATTAAAAATACATTAATATTATTATATTAATTTTTTAATATATTTTAAGGTAAAAAAAAATAACACAGAAAAACTTAAAAGAGAAAATCAAATTTAAAATAATATTAGTTATTTGAGTGTTTTTACGCGTACGTCATTAACAAGAGTGTATTTAACTGTTTGATATGGTCCTCACATATATTTCTTTTACAAATTTAGTCTTCATGTTAACTTACATCCAACATTTAGGAAACAGTACCTTACCTCCTACGAATCTTTCTTTTACTTTTTAAAATATAATGAAACCACCACATTACCTAATATTTGATAACTACATCTAGTGGTTTAAAAATTATAGAAAATAAATTTTATTAAATGGTTAAAAGATTTTAGAATAAAATTTATTGAACATGAATGTTAATTAAAAAAAGGTCATAATAACACATGTCCTCATCACAACTACACTGGTTAAGGATAATTAATATACATTCAATTTTACAAAATTTGATAGTTAATTGTTATATTAAATGAAATCTGATCTAATAACCATTAATGCAATTTTATTTTATTTAAAGGACAAAAATATTCATAAATGTTATACATCTGTATTTAATGTTTTATGTAATACTCAGCTATAAAAGTTAAAAAAAAAATTAAATAATAAAATAACTATATTTTAATGTTGCTAAAATTTAAATTATAATTAAGCATAAAAAAATTTAAATTATCAAAAAAACCAACAAAAAATAGTTTTAAACATCTAAAAAGTTTAAAAAAAAAATAAAATTAAAGTATCAATTTGAGAAAAGAAAAATATTTGTTCTTTCTTTTTAATAAAAATCTTAAAAATTTTAAAGTGTTTATTTTGTATTAAAGAATTATTATTTAAAAATTTTAAATTTTATTTTTGTTTTTATAAAATATATTATACACATTTATATTATTTTAATTAATAAATTTAATTATTTTAGTCCTCGATATAAAAATAATGAAACCAATGTGCATTAATTATTATTAATTATTAGTTAACCGGTATCATTCTCTATTCTTATATAATCATTGTTTAAGGCTATTTCACTTAAATTAAAATAAGATATTTATTTTTACGTTTTTCAATTTGATGTTAAGTGGTAGAGTGTCTTTCATGCATTTACTATCAAAACAAAGTCTACTTATGTTATGGATTAAAGTAACAAATGTCATACATTCATTATAATCAACAGACCATTTATTTTTTGATATTTTCATTGTTAAGGATGGAGGGGTCGAGGAGTCAAAAAAGAAAAGAAATGGAAAAATATAGATAGAGAAAAGAGTGATGTTTGCCCAAATGAACTCACTTCGATGTTTTCAACGTAATATTTCTCCATGCCCTCAAGTGTAGTATACCGTGCCATATTTTTTATAAAGTTTTTTTATTTATTTTAATTTGGTATAACTTGTAAATATAATATTTTAAAATTCTACACCATTTTGGTTTGGAATTGAAGTTGACTTTTGAAGTCCTCTTTGAAGTGAACATTAATTTCACTTTTTGTTTTCATCCAGAAATGCGCACACTTTGAGAGATTCTAAATTGCGATGCAGACATTTAATCCTGATGACTAGTTAGTTTTGCAGAACATAATTTGGAAGTTCTGGACACAATTATCTCTCATATTCTTCCATCTTTCCTATATTCTCTGTTCCAACTTGTCAACAACTTACAACTTAATTTCTCGAATCATGCACTGATTAAAAACAGTACTCAGTATATATATGTGTACAATTTTTTCTTCCTTTTTTGGATTAACAAAGAATCTTATCTGGAAAATTGGAAATTCTTTCATGGTAGTGGGATTCGATCCATAATAACTATATGGGATAATATTATTATTATTATTATTATTATTATTATTATTATTATTATTATTATTCTGTTGTTTTCTAAATTATCATGAGGCGAAGGGACAAAGTGTGAGTCACTATATAAAGCCACTGAACCCTAGCCAGTGTAGTGTAAATCTATTGGGCATTTTAGAGAAAGTGTCTTTGGAAACCCTGAAGGCTTCCGCTATACTTTGTTTCACATCGATTCAAATCGAAGAAATATGGAGTAGCGGTCGCTGGTAAGGGTCACTAAAGGCTTTATTCTCCGTAGTAGTTTGAAACGTTTTTGCGCTTTCTCCACACTTTGCATGCAAGCATCGTTGAAAAACTAACTGATACATATATCGGATCATTTGCTCTATTATTATTTTTTACTAGAAATATAACCTTCACTCGTCTAAACCAATTTTAATCTGACTCTAATATTACTTGTTAGGTTTACATAAAGAATTTTACTGAGAAGAACAAACATCAATGAGACCTAAACCTAATCACATAAGTCATTGACATCACTCTCAACTCAAAACCTTAAGACAATGGATTTATGAGTCTTTATCTTTATACAATACTATACTTTCTCATTTCTACCCAATATAGAGCTTAGACTCATACTTGGACGGAGTGAACATGATCTCCACAAGACAAACGTAATACTTTAGCTAGTAGACGAAAGTGCATACCATAATTCTTTAGTCGGTTGATAATTATATATATTGCATGTATATGAAGACACAACTCTTCATACTTAAAAGAATATAACACTCTAAACACGACAATTCAATTATGACTCGGCATTAGTTACATGACAATTAACGCCACTTTCTCATCTTGACAAATGTTTTAAGCCCTGCATATAACACATTGACGTTGCTTTAAGTCCACATGCAATATCGTTTTTTTTTTCTTCTCTGCTATTACTTTACCATGTTATTTAGTTCCGTATGATATAAGTTTCTTTTCATATACATCTACTTATTAGAAAGAAATTTGCAAAAGAAAAATTTGGATTACCTCTATAGGTTTCCAAGTCTTGTAAAATTCTCCAACACAATTCAATCTCTATATGAATGTATTTTGTCCAGCTTAATAAGGACCAAAATGAAAAATTAAGACATTTCTTTTGAAAATTTCTTTAAACCTGTATAATATAGTATTTTTATTTATAAATTATTCAGGAGTTTATATTTAAAAGATAAAAAATCATAATATAACAATGACGATCGATTCTGATGCAGATGGCTTAGTGTATACACATATAACATTATTATTTGCATAATTTTTCTGTCTACGTAGAATTTGCAAATCTAAAATACTCGAAAGGAATGTAACTTTTTCTTACCCATTATTGATCCGAAAGAATTACTCTGATTTTGCAAATCTTCAAATCTATTTAACCCTATTCATTCAAAAATTCCATCTAAGTAATCTAAAATTCCATCAAATAAAAAATACCACTACATGCATATACCTAATATTCCATATTAATATTTATGTTGATGTCTCAATAATAATATAACGATGAAAGAGTACTCATTGTTGTAAAATTGTTATATATAAATTCCATGGTGTTGTTGAGCAATAAAAAATATATACATCTTTTGTAAAATTTCTTTTATTTTTCCATAAATCAGTTTGACAATGATCGATGCACACACATTCACGGTAAAAACGATTAGAACTTTAAGCTTTAATCCATGCACGTACTAGTACGGAAAAATTCAACACTTTAGATAATTTGACAAATAAAAGTAGAAAACATTTAAAAATGGCAACAAGATTAGAGTGCTTAATTAACAACAATTAAAACATAAATTTATTGTCATTATCAAGTTAGGGACATGGTGCTTTCATATATTTTCTTCATATATAATTCACATGGTAATCTTTTTAATCAGTTTTGAAAGATATAATATACAATCTCATAACTTCTCTTTTGCCCTAGAAATGGATGATTCTTGTATGAAAATATTGATTTCAGAATCAATTTAAAGATTAATTATTGGAGGCTAATGCATTTACTATTTTATGGTTTTTTTTTTCACTCTCTTGAAAGGACGGATGACAAATTACAATTAATGTTAATGGAAAGTGGAATCTAGATAATCAACCAACTATTATTTTGTAATGGTGAGCTGGTGCCAATTAAATTTGGGTTGATTTCAAATTCATTTGGAATCAAATCTTGGCTAACTTTTTTTCTTCTTATTTTATAGGTTTATATTATTGATCTTAAGTATAATTAATAATTTTTCTATTAAACAAGTGATTTTCCATACAAAAAAGTAAATAAATTGTAGATTCAAGAATGGTCGTACATCATAATAAGTATAAGTTTGGATTTAATATTAGAAATGATAAAAATAAGTAATATATAAAAAAAATAAAACACATAAACTCATTGATAATTTAAGTTAAAAATGAGTTTTGGAATGATCTCTTATATACAATATTCGTGACTTATTGATGTCAAATGTTTTGGCATGAAGAGTAGATAATCTTAATCATATCCTCTATATATATACAAAATTGTTTTGGCATGAAGAGTAGATATAAAAAGTTTAAAGTTCTGTATTAGAAAATATATCACTGAAAAAAAAATTAAAAGGTAATTAGATTGCACATCATAAACGAGATAAATTATTCATTTCTCAACTCTCATACAAGACAATAGTACCCATTTTCCAATCATAAATATTTGATTTATTAAAATTATTTATTTCACATCTTTCATACTAGACAATAGTACCCAGTTTTCAATCATAGAGCACACATGTGATTTATATATGGTTGTTTACTTTTATAATATTTAACATGAATTAGGTAATATAAATAAAGTTTAATTAAACCTTAAATCTGTTTTAGACTTATGTATTTCTAATTGAGTTTCTATTTTTTTTTTGTTTTATTAATAATTTAAAATTTTATATTTTTCAATTAAGTTTTTTTATTTAATTTTATAATTAATTATGTGGTGATACTATTAATTTACTTCTCATTTTGCTTATTTGTCTGCACGTCTTAAAAGATTTTGTGGTTAATAGAAAAAATGTTGTAGTTAATGAAATGATTTTTGTTGTTTTTATTAAAAGTATGTTATATTACAATAGAACATTATTATCCCCAACAATAATAGTCACGGCCAAAGAAATTCATATTTTCTGTCAATTTTATTTTGAAATTTTTTTTTCGTAAAAAATACTTACAAATTTTGTTGTGAAATTTTTTTTGTAAGAAATTGTTACCAATTTTTTTGCAAAATATTTTATATAAAACACTTTTCGCGACAAATTTTGTAAGAAATATTTGCAAATTTTATAATTTTGTAAGAAATAATTACCCACGAAAGAATTACCCATCAATTAAGATTCTTAAAAAAAAATGACAGAAAATAATATTTTCTTGCAAATTTTCTTAACAAATTTGCAAAAAACAAAAAATCTCATATAATATGAGAATTTTTAATAATAAGTGACAACGAGAATGACAACCGACAATCACTTGACTATTGTATGTGCGATCACTTCACATTGTAGGTGATATAATAGAAGTCATCCGAGATCATCGTAATAATCTTGTTATCCAAAATATTTTTAATTAAACCAATAAAAATTATTTGTAATCTTACTTTAACCACAAAATCATTTCATATTGCTAAAAAACAACTTTACATTTTTTTTAATAGAAGACAAATAAGCAAGATAACACTCAAAATATTAGTGAAGTCAATTAATAAAAACATTAAAAGACAACGATCCAGCTGAAAAAAAATAAAAATATAAAAATATAAAAATATAAAAATTATAGGTCATTTATATACTAAGAACACTTAACATAGAAAGTCAGTTGAAAATACGTACAAATTTGTGATATAATTAAAACTTAATTAAACCTATAAATAATTATATTTTAAAATTTTAATAAATCAAAATTGTATATTATATAAAATCATTGGTGATATAATAACAAATGTAACTATGTAAATTTTAAGATAAACCAGCATATTAAAGCAAAAAGATTAATTATTATAGAGATAATTAAAAAAATTACTAAAATTCTCTTCAGTTGTTGCTATATTGTAAACATGTTAAACTATCTCTTCAGCAAAAGAAGTATAAATTGAAAGAAACATTATTTGTGGGACTGTCTTCTTTAATATATTCCAACCTAAATTTCAGAAGGAAAAAAAATTATTAACTTTATGCTTGCAAACCACGTATAACACTTCTTTTTATCATTAATAATAACTCATAGCCACTTTAGTTATATGCTCCATCTCTCTTGATTCTCAAACCAATATACGATAAACATGTTTCACATTAATTTTCTTTTCACTTTGATTCCTTTATATATATACACATAAACACTCTTTTTAATTTAATAACATCATAAAAAATAACACGTGCATCCAAAAGAATAAAAACTAATCCATATAAAAGGATTTAAAGGAATATCATAAACAGGATAAAAGGTTCACTCTTCCACAAAACATCCATATAACATTGACAAATTCAAACTTTTAAAATCAATTAGAATTATTATAATGTAAATCATTGTCACACTATACTCTTCATTCATATATATATATATATATATA